>Ga0181358_1001461_pt1 | contig 10832 bp, 17 predicted proteins | sample Fa13VDMM110SD_FD_130096 | JGI IMG/M metagenome (GOLD analysis project Ga0181358, IMG submission 130096) | Freshwater viral communities from Lake Michigan, USA - Fa13.VD.MM110.S.D | ecosystem: Environmental > Aquatic > Freshwater > Lake | place: USA: Michigan | collected 2013-09-24
TAGACGCTCGCACTGTATCGAGATTAGTCAACTGTTTAAACAATGGCAATACATGGGGAGATAGATACAACTCTCTAAATGCGGAATCTTTAAGCGAGCATGGTACATTCGAGTTTCGAGGACACCAAGGTACTCTCAACAGTACCAAGGCACTCGCTTGGGCTCGATTCTGCGAGGGGTTCGTCAATATGGCCGAGGATGGCATTATGTTGGTTGACTTGATACCGCTCCAAGGCATCCGCAAATACAACGCGCACACCAAGGACGCCAAGAGCCTCGAGGAGTGCAGGACACTACTCCGCTGGATGACCGAGGCAGGGTATCTAACCGAGGCTAACCGTAACTGGCTAACCGTTAACAAGTTAGGGCGTAACTAAAGCGCCCTAACGGGTGGCCTCCCAAGGTGGGTAAACTCGGGTGCAAATCCCGAGGAGGCACGCAACTGTTTAAACATAGTTAGGTCTTCAGCAAAAATAGATCTATGATATTATGTCAACTGTTTAAACATAAGCAAAAAAGATCCAAACGAAATATAAAAAGTAGTCAACTGTTTAAACAATAGGAGGTGAGAATATGAGATACTTAATGGATGATAGAGTTTACTGTGCCAAGTGCGGTGAGTACTATGATGAGAAAGACCAACAAAAATGCGAATAAAAAAAGAAAAGTCAACTGTTTAAACAATAAGGAGGTGAGAACATGAGATGCGAAATATGCGAGGAAAATAAAAGAACTACTATCTATAGTAGGTATTGCGACGCTTGCCGAGATGACTTCAAGGAAAGCGACAACCGATGACGACCCTTCGCAGGCGGTTGCTGTTTAAACACAGCAGACCCGCCCGCGGCTGGAACGGAATCCAGAGGGGAGATAAGGGCAACTGTTTAAACAGGCAGTAGCCCTTCCCAGGATTACAGCAGGACACTTGCGTTATGGACAGTAGCGCCAATAGTAATAAGTAAGAAAACATATCAACAATTAACTTAGGAGGTTAAATATATGTGTGGAATAGCAGGCTTTTGTTTAAACAAAGGACACAAGGTAAGACCATCAGAGGTAGCATCACAAATGCTTCTCGACATTGAGCACAGAGGCACCGACGCAACAGGCATGGCCTATATCAGTACCCGAACAGGGCAAAAGGTAGTAACGAAAAGGGCAGTACCAGCGACAGTGTTTATACAGTCAGGAGAATCGCGGTGTAAAAATGTAAACACTATGATACTTCACACCCGATACGCAACACAAGGCAGTCCCAAGAATAGTCACAACAACCACCCGATTACAAGGGGTTCAATAACACTAACTCACAACGGGCATTGCCAAAATGATAAGGAACTGTTTAAACAATTAAAGGTATCCCGGATTGCACAGGTTGACAGTGAGGCCATCGTTGCCCTTATTGCCTATGGCAAGGGCACGATTACCGAGCGACTGGAAAAGATAGAGGGTAATGCAGCACTCGCATGGGTAGAGAGCAAAGACCCGAACACCTTACACCTCGCACGCGTCAGGACTTCCCCTCTATGGGTAGGACAGAGCCGAGAGGGTAGCCTATTTTATGGTAGCACTAAGCAAACAGTAGAGAACGCCTCTATCATTGCCGAGTGTGAGTTGGACTGGGTGTATGAAATGAAAGAGGGTGATTATTTTAGAATCGTCAACGGTTCGATAGTTGAGATGCTAAAGTTTACACCTAAGCCAATCGTTGTAGTGTTTAAACAATACGACCAAGGCGGTTGGGTTTCGGATTACCTATCACCAACCAAGAAAGATAAACGAACAGGCTGGCAGGGCTGGGATGATTACGACTATGAATCCTACCTAAGACAAGGTAAATGGTAACCGTTTAAACAGCCACACTGGCAGACTTCGGGGTTCGAGTCCCCGAGTGGCACTGGAACCTTAAAAAACTTTAAGGTTAACCTACTTGCAGAATCAAACTAACTCTGCACAGTATAACTTCAACGATACAATAGGAGGTATCAAGATGGAAAATGAAAACAGTAATGTAGTTAAGACCCGCGACCCGCTCTCAACAGGTAGACCCTTTGACTCTGACGAACTAATGAAGCAGATAGGACAGATGAATATATGGGCTATATCAGGTGGTAGGTGGAATGTTATTAGAGATAACAACGGTGACACCATAGCAGTTGAAATGCATGTATCAAAAGGTTATCTCGTGAGGGTATGGCTGGGCTGGGATGATACATGGACAGTTGCGAGGCAGTATATCAACGAGGTGGGAGATGGCATCGTTAAAAACAAGGGAACTATGGCTGGAGTTTACTTCGACCAAGTGGGCGAGGTATGCTATAAATCATCGTGCTATGTAAATGTAGAGTTCCCCAACCGTTTAAACGGAGGTGTGTAATGTATCCAAAAGAACTGGCACACTTGATAGAACTATACGAGGGCGGAGAACTGGGCGAGGCTGATACCCTCGCTCTGTTCCAAGACCTAATAGATACTGGTATTGCGTGGGAACTACAGGTTCACTACGCAGAACAAGCAAAGGACTTGCTCATGGAGGGTAAGTTAATATGGAAATAAAACTACAACCAAGGAGGTTAGGAACTAATGAATAAATACAGGATAACAGTGGTCGAACTCACTACTTATGAAAGAGTAGTTGAAGCAAAAAGTATGAAGGCTATACAAAAGAAGTTAGATAACTGGGAGTACGATGACTTTGAGGTAAACCATACCCACATAGTCGGTGCTGATTTACAGGACATATACATAGAGGAGGTGAACAAGTGAGAAGTGTTTATACAGTTACAACACGGAAGGATTTATCTTACCATGGATTGAAGGTACCTTACTATACGAGGAACTCTAACTGGAAAGTTGAGACCCTCGGCTACTTAAGCGACGAGGAAATTAACGGTGCGATTGTGCTGGTAACTTCCGATGAAACTGGTGATGTATCTATCGAACTAAAAGACGGTAGGAAACTGGTTGTTAATGCAATAGATATAGACTGGTACAAAGATGGAGTACAACAGGAGGTGATAAAATGAGTACAGATGAAGAGGAGATATACATGTCACTGTTTAAACTGGAGCAGTTAGGTTTGATTAAGATAACCCACGACGAAGATGGGGAATTACTCGCTGAACTATCCGAAGAGTTTAAGGAGGATATGTTTAAACAAATGGAAGAGCGTATGATACAATGCCTTGGTACAGAGGGTGCTTGCAATTTAATTGACGGCGCTTACTGTCCAGTATGTACGGCTCTATATAAATTAGACAATGAGGGTAAAGAATAAAGACCCTCGCCCCTGTCGGAGAACGAAGCCTGAGCAACACAGGCACAGGGGACTACCGTTTATACGGTACTAACAAAGGAAACGATATGAAAAAGAAAACGAAAATGTACAACATATATGAGAACCCTTATGCTTCACCACTGCCCGAGTATGATAAATCTATCTGCTCGGATTGTGATGGGGACACAGGACAAAAAGGCTCGGCTGTGTGGAAAACACAGTGCGAGAATTGCAACGAAGCCAACAATGTATTTGCTACCCTTGTGGATGAGAATAAAAATTGGAGGGACTTCTTTGGAACTTGGTAATGTGTGTCACTACTGTAGGATGTACAGTTTAAACACAGAGAATCCAGCACTCGGTCTTTGTTGGGATTGCCTGACAGAGCACCAGAAAACTTGGCACTTGTTAGACTATAACTATCTAACGAATAGCCTCGAATAGCCACCCCTCGGGAGAGCCAGTGATTGTACTGGCTCTTCTGTTTAAACCTTTAAGGGAAGGATAGGTATCCGGGAATACTCCTGAGATTGGAACTGTTTATACAGTCACCGATTTTATTCCTGTTTATGGTTCGAGTCCATATCTTTCCACAAGTTTTATCTATATGGTTGCGGTTAATAAAAGACCCCAGTTATATAACTAAAAACCCACCGTTTCCTGCGTGAAATGGTACAGTTTGGTTGCCAACAAGACCCTCGACCAGCACAAAAAGTTGAGTGTAATAGAGGCAACACCCCACACTGTCCATAGTTAGTAGGAGATGAGCGGACAGTTAGCCTTAGGCGCTTCGCACCGCGAGGGCGGAGCGACGCACAGGGGCTAACTGCCGAAAGTCAGCACCATAAAATAAAAAAGGAGGAACAAATGAACGATGCAGTAAGACCTCACGAGGGGGTTAGAAAACTTATGCACACTCTGTTAGTTGGTGCACCCAAAACACCATACGATGATGAGAACGATGAGTTGCAAGACTTCCTAAAGGAAGCAGCGTACCTAACCACACAAGACCTATCAGAGATGGGCACGCAGATAGAAACTCTATCAGCGACCCGACGAAATCGTGCAAGAGTTAGATACTTAGCCGCTCTCATGCCAACGAAATCACTTCACGAACTAACTAACTCAATACACTATGTAATGGACAACGCCCACCTTACTATCTCTGATGTTAGAGATATACTTAGAGGGGGAAAGCGTGATGTTCCACTTACAAAAATACAAATGATTGGTCGGTTACTTATTGAAGGTAAGTCACTACGCCACACTGCTAAAGAAGTTGGAGTCAGTTATGAAACTGTAAGTAGGATTGAAAGTTTCGTAGGTATACAAGAAGCAAGGCGTTTAAAACTAGTAGACTTTGCGTGCGATGCAGTACGCGAAGGTTGGTCAGTTAGAAACTTTGCCACTGCCGCTGGGATACCGAAGAGTACTGCTCACCTTATGTTAATAAAGGCAAGGCAAGTACTAAAGGAACTAGGTGATAGCAATGAGTAACGAATATGTACCCGACATTCCAGAAATACCACGCTATCAAATCGTAATACTAGTACGGTCTAGAATAACAGATGCTCAGTGGCAAATCAGTACCGCTATTGACGAATCGAACTATGACAAGGCTAGATATTATGCTGACTTAATTAAAAAAGATATCGGAATACTTGAAACTATACTAGAGGAAGAAGAACAGAGCAGTGAATGATTTTGTTTATGCTTTATTTTTCTCAATACTAGTATTACCCACAATGATATGGTTGTTCATGAGTTTAATAACTAAGGACAATAAACCTAAATGGATTGGATTACTTTTATTGTATACGATACTTAAGTACTATGTAGCAACTTACTATGGTATAGAAATATACAAGTGGGATTGGGTGTGATTACATTCTTCCCTATCCTGATTGTACTTTGTGCGTGGAGTTTAAACATTCCAAAGGTTAGTCTACGAAGAAAGATTCAAGCAGTAATTATAATAACTTATTCACTACTAGGAGCGATGTACCCATGACAGCAATTAAAAGCGAGGCAGTAACCTCAAGAGCAGGGGCACACCACCAGTCATCTATCGAAACGATACTGGATGGTTGCTCATGGCAGTACTACTTAAACAATGTGCTAAACGTACCGACACCACCTAGACCGTACTCCCTGATAGGCACGAGTTTCCACTCGGCTATCGAGTTACACGAGATTGCTAGGATGGAAGGCAGGGAACTACCGACCCTGGACCAAATGTTTAATCACTCTGAAGAGTTGATTCGAGCAGAGGCTGACGGTGTACCTGAGCACATGATGATTGGTAAAGACGGAGAACCCTGGACTGCGGAAGACTTAGTATCTATGTGTCATCACGCACTACGGAACTGGTACTCAGCACCATTAAAAGACGGTGGGAAATCTCACCGTGATTGGTTGCTAGAACTAACACCGATTGCTATTGAACCTTACTTCAAACTAAACTTAGTTGATGGAGCAGACCCAATAGGTGGTTGGATAGACGGAGTGTATAAACAGAACGACGGTAAGATAATACTGGTTGACCAAAAGACAGCAGGTGACTTCGGTAGGTGGACTCACGACGGAGCGAACCATAGATACCAAGCGACTATGTATGGGGTAGCCCTCGTACTATCAGAAGAGTTTCCAGATGTAACTAGACTGGAAGATATACAAATGCACTACCTAGTTAGCAGAACAAGAACCGGAACTACTGCACTTGAAAGAGCACGCAGAGTTATAGTACAACCTGAGATGGATGACGTTGCCTTACTAGGTGATAGAATCCGACAGGTTGAATGGGTTATAAAGGAAAACGCCTTTGAACCAAACCCAACATGGGTATTATGTAAAGCAAAGTTCTGTCCATTCTATAATGAGTGTCAGATTACTGGCGAACTAAGTAAGAAAGTAATACTACCTTGAGAAAAGCACTAGACCATCTAGGATGGACAGCACCAAATGACTTCGATGAGGAAGAGATGAATCTTCTTTTTGAGTTATTGGTTAAGCAACAACTGTCTTATGAAGAGTCGCTACAACTCATAAGATTACTTAGAAAAGATTGAGTGATATGTTTAAACACTCAGTCACCTTAAGTAGTAGCAAAGCAGTACCCCTGTCCATAGTTTATACTAGATGACAGGACAGTAGTTATAGTAAGTAAATCAACCACCCTATAGGAGGAGTAAATATGACAGACAACGACAATGGCGGAGTCAGAAGTACTACCGTCAAGTTCACAGCATCTGGTAAGCCATACGGCGCAGATGTTTTTATCAGTGTAGAAACTACACACGAGTTCGCTAACCTAGCAAACGACGATATAGTTCTTGCACGACAAGAGGAGTTGGCAATCCAACTTCAAGCACAGGTACTTGACCTAGTCAAGCAATCAGTAGATGCCCAAAGGGGAGCAGTAGCATCCGCTCCACGCCCAGCAATCCAAGCAGTACAATATGGAGTGCAGGCACCAGCAGGTACTAGTGCACCAGCAGTAGTCGCCGTTGCAAACGGCGCTACACAGCAAGGTGACTGGCGTTCCGTTCCATCTCGATTCGGAGATGGTCAAATCCGTTTCATCGCTTCAACTGTTTATACAAGTGATATGATGAAAGCAGATGTATCTCGCTGGATTACAGGACAAGGTATCGACGCAAGTCTATTCGATATCTGGGATGAGCGCACTGGTCCTCGTGGTGCTGAAGCAGGTAACCCTATCGGTTCCGTCTTCAACATCAAGGTAAAGAAAGAAGCACAAGACAGAGTGCCTGAAGACTTCCACAAGAATGCAGCAGGTCGTGGAAAGTTTAACAATGACGGTAGCATATACCCATACTGGTCTAAGGACTTTGAGGCTTTCCTCAAGTTCGGCGGTAAGCAACACTTAACCGAAGCCGGTTTCTAAACATAGACCCTGGGGGAGACTCACCTCTCCCTCAGGTTATTTTTTCCATAGCAAGACCCACCCCAATTTCAAAACTATTATAAAAGGAGGAAGACCAAATGAACTTTACAAACAACCAAGAAGCCCTGATTGCTCAAATTGATATAGAGCAGTTAGGTTCCGTCAACCCTTACGCGGCCTATGAGGCCGCTCGTAAAGGTGACGACCTCCCCAGGGGTGGGGATGGTGCATGGGATGGGGGGTCTGGTTTAGACCAGACTCCTCGCCCTGCTAGAGCATACGGTTGGACCTCTAACGATGGTATTAAAGGTCTAATTAAATATGCGGCCAACCCTACAAAGAGAGTACCTACTGGACTGTGGCAGATAGATAACATGATTGGCGGTGGCGTAGGTCGCGGTGAAGTATGTGTTATCATCGGCAAGTCAGGAAGTGGTAAATCACTAGTGGGACAAAACATATTAGAAAGTAATCTAGATGTTCCTTGTGTGTTCTTCTCATTCGAGATGCCCGGAACTATGGTACTAACACGCTCACTTGCTATATGGTCAAACAAAACTCATGATGAAGTTTTCACAATGGTTGAGACAAATAATCTTGACCCAGAGATGCTTGCTGATTGGGAGTATGACCATACTAAACACTACTTCGTAACACGCACAGGTCTTGACCTACCTGCTATGAGTCAAACACTTAAAGAAGCAGAAGAACAACTAGGCGAACGCCCAGCCATGGTAGTCATAGACTACATGGAACTGGTTGCAGCCGTAGGCGGTGGAGAAACTATCGACAACGTAACTGCAGTAAGTCAAGCACTTAAAGGTTGGGCTAAAGAAGAAGAGATAGCCTGTGTTATCTTGCACCAAACAAACAAGTCACTCCGTCATGGTGATGCACCTGATGAAGATGCAGCACGCTATGGTGGATTCACTGAGGCTGATATTGTTATTGGAGTATGGCGACCACACAAGTGGCAACCAAAATCTAAGGGTGATTCTATTATGCCACAGTCAACTATTGACTATCTAAAAGGATTCTTCGGTGTTAATCTTATAAAGAATAGACCGAAGATTGAATTGTGTGAGCAGGGATACTTACTACCTGTAACCAGTTCAGGTAAAGTGAAGGCACCAAAGGGTACGTTCCTTGCACCAGTGCCGTCACCAGGAGGAGGTCCTTTCTAATGATAATCGAAATAAGTAAAGACGAAGTAAGAGTATGTACTTTGCTAGCCGTAGAAAGATGGCTGGCAAAGTTCGGCTCAACAGATAAACCTAACTATGCTAAAGGCAAAGAAGATGGTAAACTTGAGCCAGAAATAAATGCAAACATAAGAGCAAATGTCTGCGAGTGGGCAGTTGCTAAATGCTATAACCTATCTTGGAACACTCCTTGGTATCCTAATGAACTACACAGAATAAGACACGGCCTACCTGATGTTGGAAACAACATCGAGGTCAGGTCAGTTAGGACTAGGGATAGTATTCCCTTCTGGGAAAAAGATATGGATAAAATTATAGTAGGTGCTAAGTGTTTAGACACTACCTATTATTCTAAAGTAGAAGTCTATGGGTATGTGAATCCCTTTGACTTTAATAAACCAGAGTACTATGATAACTACATACAAGGTTGGCGGGTGCCACTTGATATGTTTAAACAGGGTGCTCTGAACCTAGTATCAGACTAGAAAGCGCCAAAGGTGGGAGACATGACAGAGTATAAACGGCCTATATTTATAGACCCAACAGCAACGTTTCACGCTGACACGGTTACTAAGGCTCTTGCTACAGAAGATGAATACTTCACTTCTGATAAGGAAGAGGACCCACTGGTACTGATTGTTGATGCTCTGCTTGCTACTCTTCCAGATGATGAGAGAGCAGTTATAGAGATGTGTATTATGAGTAATATCAGTATGCACGAAGCGGCACGAATGATGGGATATATAAATAAAAGTGGTAAAGAAGACCATAAGAAAGTGAAGCGAAGGATTGAGTGGGCGTTACGCAAACTTAAAGAAACCTTAGAGTCACCTTCATTCGCTAATGCTATCGCTGGTCATAAACTACCAGTTGATAAAACAGAAGTAGTAGTAAAAGATACACTTGCTAATATAATAAAAGGTTTAGAAAACAAACTAAAGGAGATTTCTGATGAGTAAAGAATTACCTAACAAGAAGTATCAGATTATTTATGCTGACCCACCTTGGAGTTATCAAGGTAATATGATGAATAGTTCTGTCACAGACCATTATCCTGTTATGAGTATAAAAGATATATGTAACCTACCTATAAAAGATATAGCAGATAAAGACTGCGTACTATTTATGTGGGTAACATATCCTAAACTCAATCAGTTTATGCAAGTAATAGAATCGTGGGGTTTTGAATATAAAAGCGTTGCCTTTACTTGGGTAAAAAAGAATAAAAAAGCAGACACTTTCTTCTTTGGTTTAGGTAGATGGACAAGAGCCAATCCAGAGATTTGTGTTATTGCTACAAAAGGAAGTATAAAAAGATTATCTGCTAGTATTACTAATCTACAAGTATTTCCTATTGAGCAGCACTCCAAAAAACCAGATGAGTTTCGTAATTTAATTACTGAATTAGTTGGAGATTTGCCACGCATAGAATTATTTGCTAGGCAGACTGCACAAGGTTGGGATTCGTGGGGTAATGAGATAACAAACGGAGGGGAATACAATGACAAAACCAACAAGTAAATATCCACGCAAGATTAAGATTGGTCCGTATAACTATACAGTAGAACTGTTTCCAGATGCTACTACTACTGACCATGGGGCTTGTGTGTACAATCACCAAACAATTTTCTTATCAGCAAATCAACACGCTGAAAGAGCAGGTGATACTTTACTACACGAAGTACTACACGCTGTATGGGATGTCGCAGGCTTCGATGTTATGACAGACCTAAACGAAGAATCTGTTGTACGCGGTATGGCAACTATGCTTAGCGCAGTACTTAAAGAGAATCCACAACTGGCTAAGTTTATACTTGAACCTAACAAGATGTGGATTCCAGATTATGAAGACGATGCGTTAGAGGAGGCCTCAGAATGAGTAAGCCTAAAGCGCAAGGAACTAGACACGAATCGTGGATAGTCAATGAACTAGCAAACATTAACCTGACAGCGAGACGCCTTGCAGAAGGCGGCTCAGATGACGAAGGAGATGTTGAAGTAACTATAGGAGGTACTAGATGGGTACTAGAGGGAAAAGCAAGACAAAACCTGAGCGTACAAAAGACGTTAGGGAAAGCACGAAAGAAGGCTGGAGGGTCTACTCCTGTAGCCGTAGTATGGAAAAGACTTGTAAAGGTTACAGGTTACGCAAACCGTCAGCCTGTTGAAGGTGAAAGAATAACAGTAACAATATCGTGGGATGACTTCCTACGTCTAGCAAAGGAGATAAAAAATGACTGAGAAAGAAACAACAAAGATAGAACCTTTATCGGAAGAGGAGATTCTAGGTATAGCCAAAAGACTAGAAGATGCTGATGACTTAAACTCAGAACTCTCTAGAGCAATTTTCACTATCCTAGTTGTAGGGTATGAATATCAAAACCTGTACTCAACACTACAGGCTTACTACGCTGCAGCATCAGGTGCTTGCCACGACGTGGCAGCA
>Ga0181358_1001463_pt1 | contig 10815 bp, 10 predicted proteins | sample Fa13VDMM110SD_FD_130096 | JGI IMG/M metagenome (GOLD analysis project Ga0181358, IMG submission 130096) | Freshwater viral communities from Lake Michigan, USA - Fa13.VD.MM110.S.D | ecosystem: Environmental > Aquatic > Freshwater > Lake | place: USA: Michigan | collected 2013-09-24
AAATTGTTGACCTGTTAAAGTTGTAGCAAATCCATTAATATCAGTGGCTTTTACTATACCACTAACAGGATTTGGTGAAACTGGTAAAGATGATGATGTAATCACCATTGATGTAACTGGATTCCATTGTGATACTGTTGAATATTCTTGATAAATAACTAATGCATTATATTGATAAACTCCATCATCAGGAACACTAGTAGGCGGAAATGGCGAAACATTATTTAAATTAAATACATTTGTAATTATTTGATAATTACGTCCATAAGGATCTGAAATTTTATTAACATAATAAGGAAATGAACTGAATAAGCCAGCCGTTGCAACATTGAAGTATATTCCTATTTGTTGTGTTAGAGTATTTGTATCATCATAATAATTTTGATCACAATATAAAGAAACTGTCTTATTATCAGTATTAAAAATCATTGTAGGTGCAAATGTTAAACCTTGAATAGTTGATGGAAGTAATGCAAAAGCCTCTTGAAAACATAAATTAAATAAATATATTACATATTGAAATGAATATACATCATAATATAATGTTAAATTTGATTGTGTTCCACCAATTGTACTTGGTGCAGGTGGTGTTTTTGTAACTTTAGACTGTGGAATATAAGACAAATATGCTTGATATGGAATACCAGCATATACTAATGTTATTGAATAAATTGAAAGATTAGGATCATCAGAATTTGGTTGTATTTCACATCTCCAAATTGGTAATGATGAAGTATCGGCGGTCCATCTTACAACACTTAAATTATAATTAGATGGTTCTAATAAAAATGCTTGTTGTCTTGATTCTGTATATTGAGCATGATTAGTGCTTATATTAACATTTTGAAAGTTTGAAATTAAAACATCATAATAAAGTAAATTTGGACTAGTCATATATATATATTATAATATAAATAGATTTATTTATATTATAATTTATTTAATAAATATAATTAATAGATTTTTTAATTTTAACCAACTCTAACAAGAGTAAATGCAATATTAGTGACGGTAGTGTTAGCGAAAGCAGTATTATATGCAAAAATAATATTGGTTTTAGTATCACCATCACTAATAAATGGAACAGTCATATTAATAATACCTTGGTTATTCGATGTACCACATTTATTACCAAGTGTAGGTCCTGATGCTACACCAGTTAAAGTATCAACAAGTCCAATTTGTAAATATTCATTATTTATAATAGCACCAGTACTTGAAGAATCAAAAGTAAATACTGCGGACAACATATACACACCTGCAGGATAATCAGTTGTATTAGCATATAAAAGAGTCCATGTATTTAGTGTAGATAAAGCAACAGATGTAGTATAAGTTCCATATGCTTGATAACCAATACTTAAAGGAGATGTTATAGGATATGTTAAAGTATCGTAACTATATGATGCAGGTTCGGTTCTTGTATTAATTAGACCTGAATTTAATGCTTGAAGAAATGACATTTATTATATATATTATTATATATATTATTATTATTTTATTTTTTTTATATAAAATATAGATTTTTTTATTAAAATAAGTAATCTATAATGGATTATTTCAAGAAATAATCTAATAATAGATATATATAAGGAATAATTTATAAATTATTCCTTATATTAATCTTATTTTGGATTATATTATGAAATAATCTAATTTAGATTAAATAAAATCATGAAATAATCTATAATTTTCTATATTATATTATTAATTATTAAAAAAAATAATTTAATTTAAATATATATAATATTAATATATATAAATGTCCGAATTTAAGTCAGTCCTTATTGAAGATAACCTTACAGGTCTTCTATCATCAGAAATCACCTTCGGTGTTCAATCCGCAGGTAAAGCAAATTACCAACAATTTATTGCGACTAGCGTATCTAATTCAACAATGCAATTTAATGCACAAGTTCCAAATCAAAATGTTGTAATTGATAGAAATGTTCTAATTTCTTCTACTGTATTTTTTACTTTAAATTATACTGGTGTTCCTGCAGGACAAAAATGTTTTAAATATGGATATGATTCCGGATTTGGTCCATATCCATTAAATTCATTATTTACTACTGTTAGCAGTACTATTAATAATGTTTCAGTAAATGCAAATACACAAGATATTCTCGCTTGTTTACTTCGTATGAATGATAATCCACTTATTTCTGAAACAAATACAAGAACTGCATCACTTCCAGATTTTTACTATAATAATTATGCAGATGGTCTTGGTGGTTCTAACAATCCTCTAGGTGGAATAAATCAATCAAGTTATGATGCTGTATATTTTGGACGTAGTTCTCTACCTCTAAAAATTCTTAAAGTACAACATTTTGATCTTGCAGGTACTTTACTTGATACTAGTTTAACTTCTGTTGATGTAACTGATTATTGGGTTATTCAATGTTCAGTTGATTTAATTGAACCATTTATTGCTCTTTCACCATTTACAAATAATGCTAAAAATCAAGAAGCTGGTATGTATGGAATTAATCAAATTTCAATGAATATTAATATTGATACCGCATTGAAACGTTTCTGGAGAGATGCACGTATTACTGCAGGTGCTACAAATTCGTCATCAACTTATTTAGATAGTATTACTTTAGGTGCTGTTGATTTTGCACCAACTACTGCTTTTGTAAATACTCAACTATTAGTTAGATTTGTATCAATGACACCAGAACAAATTAGACGTCTTGGATCAAGTCGTAATTGTGTACCTTATATGGAATTTCCTCGTTATCTTTCAGTAAGTTCTCAAAATACAACTATTCCTGCTCTTGTTCCTGCTACTATTAATGCTTTTGGTGTTCTTACTCAACCTGTTATTTCTACTAGTACTATTACTTCTAGTAATATTCAATTATCAGTTGTTCCTGATAAAATTATTATTGGTGTTCGTATTCCTATGTCTATTCAAAATGCATCTAATACTGATTCATGGATGCCTATTACTAAATGTGTTGTATTATTCAATTCTAATAGTGGTATTCTATCCAGTGCTACACAATCAGATTTATATAAACTTTCTAGACGTAATGGATCATCTCAAAACTTTTTTGAATTTTCTGGAATTAGTTCTAATAATAATGTAAGTTCATCTACAAATGCTACTGTTCCTGTTCCTTATCTTAATCTTGGCGGTGTTCAACCAATTTATACTACTGGTTCTCTACTTATTCTTGATCCTGTTCGTGATTTTGCATTAGATGATTGGTTGAGTGCAAGTTCAAGTGGTGCATTTAATTTCCAAGTTCAACTTACTGTTCAAAATACTTATTCATTTCCTGTCCAACCTGAAATTATTATTATTACTCAACAATCTGGTATATTTTCTACTACTGAAGGGGTTAGTGCAACTGAAGTTGGTATTCTTACTAAAGAAGTTGTTCTCTCTACTCGTATGAATGAAAAACCAGAATCTATGCTTATGGAATCTGAATTTGATAGACTTGTTGGAGGACGCCGTCACATGTCTGGTGTATTTAATAATATGGCTCATAAACTACATAAAAAATATAATACTGGTTATACTGGTATGTCACATCGTGGAGTCGGTGGGGCTATGAGCGGGGGAGTTGTAAGTGGAGCAGGCATGAGTGGAGGAAGACTTGGTAAGTACATCCGATAAATAATATATAAAACGACATAAAGACTTATTATGTATTATTATTAAATGCCTAAAACACCTATAGATTACCAAAAATCAGTTATTTATAAAATTCAACATATTGAAAATTTAGAATTATTATATATTGGTTCTACAACTAATTTTAATAAAAGAAAACAATATCATAAAGAAAATTGTAATACTATTACTAATAAAAAATATAATTTCTTAGTTTATAAAATGATTAGAGATAATGGTGGGTGGGATCAATTTAAAATGATTATTATTAAAGAATATCCATGTGAAACTAAGACTGAATTACTAATTGAAGAGGATCGACTTATGATGGAGTTAAAAAGTAATATGAATAACAATAGAGCGTATCTTACTGATAATGATCGTAAAGAACGGGATAAATTAAGAACTAAAGAATATAGAAAAAACCATCCTGAACAATATAAGCAATATGATAAAAAACGTCGACAAATTAAATTTAATTGTGAATGTGGTTCGTGTGTTTGTTTTCGTGATAAATCTAAACATTTAAATACAATGAAACATATAAATTTTAATGAAAAAATAAATTTATAATATAATAATATATATTATATTATATATATAATGCAAAGAGCCCTAGAACGTTCAAACCCACATAGAAGACACATAGCCCAACTTTCTAATGATATTAATTTAGACTATGTTAATAGACTTAGAAATAGTAGTCCAATAAGATTCGGTGGTTTAAAAAAAGAATTAATTCAAAGATACGAAGGCGGTGCAATTGTTAAACCTATTAGCTATCAAAGTGATGTTATTAGATCATTTAGTAATAAAAATGGAATGCCTAAACCAGATATGCACTTTACACCTGATACTCTTGCGATTGGTAAATCAATTCGTTTTAATGCATCATTACCACCACCTGTTACATCAGAATATAGAGCAGTTCAGGATATTGGAAATATGGAATTAATGGAAGATATTAACCAACTTAGAGATTTACGAGGTGATGATTATGATATTATTAAAGATATGCCTATGGATCAATTAAATAAATATCTTAAAAAGAAACAAGGAGCACAGAATAGAGCCAGTGCAAATCTTCATAAAGGGGTACAAAAGAAACGTATTCAACGAAGAGTTAAGGCTATTGAAGCAAATGAACCAGAATCTGAATATATTGATTATGGATTAAGTAATTTATATGGTCAAGGACTTAAAAAGAAATTAGTTAAAAAAGTTATCAGAAAAGTTATTAAAAAAATTAAATAATATAATATATTATTTATATTAATATATAATGAGTAAAACTAAAATTGAACAGTATCCAAATAGTTTAATGACAGTTTCAAGAATGATAGCCGATAGAAATTTTAAAGATACCCCACCATTAAAAAAAGCCATGCAAATTAATAAAATTGAACGTGAAAATTTTTATAAAAATAAAGAAAAGTTTAAAGATAATGTTGATGAATTTTTAAATAATTTAATTAAAGTTGATGGTTATATTACTGAATTATCTGCTTATTTTGATAATAGTGAAAATTTGAAAAATAAAAAAATTGATGAACAATTATTAGATGATCAAGAAGTATTATTTAAAGAAATTGAGGAACGTAAAAAAAAAGAAAGTGCGGATGATGAAACTGCAATAAGTGGTGCAGGTATTAAAAAAAAAATTAAAAAAAAAATGAGAGGTGGTACACGTTCAGGTGATACTGTAGATTCATTTCAAAGTTCTACTGATTCAATACATTCTTATGGTGGTCCAACTGGTAATTCTTCACGTGTTTCTTTAAGTAGTTCATTAAATGATGATTCTTATAGATCATTAACAACAGCAGAAAAAAAAGCAAATGAAGCAGAATTACGTAGACAGCGAGCACAAGCTAGAGTATATGGAACACAACAACCAGCGGAAGATGATGATACAGTATCAAATGTAACAGAAGAGGAATACTCAATATACGTACCAGACAATCCTAATATTAGAATAGATCCTCCAAATCTTGATGATATTCGTGGTGTTGATTTTGATCAATTTGATATTATTAAAAATGATTCTAGTCAATATACTTTTATATATATAGTTTTAACAAAAATTTTAGATGAACTAAGTAATATTAATTTATATTATAAAAAGAATATTTTTAAGAATTATAAAAATATTTCAGTTTATGATATTGAGTTAATTAATACAGAACTTATTCAATTATATAATAGTTGGAATAGTTTATTAACTTTAATGAAAACTTTTAATTTTATTAAAGTTAAAAAACTTACGGACAAAATTAATGTACAATTTAATAAAATATATGGTTTAACTAAACAAATTAATCCATCATTAAATATTAATGATATGCAAAAACAACAATTTGAGATATCTTTGGCTGATAATTTAGCTAAAGAACATAAAATAAGAAAAGATGTAATAGCAGAACAAAATGCACGTAATGCATCAATTGTTGATGAAATACCATATATAAGAGAAAGCGATGATGCAAGTGTATATTATATTTAATTGGTAAATTATAATTAAACAAAATATAATATTATAATATAATCTAATATATTATAATATGATACATCAAGATATTAATGATTTTAATAATAAATTAGTAAAATTAATTAATTTTATAAGTGTAGAAGGTAAGACATCTATAATAGGTTCATCAACTTTAAAACCAATTAGATATAATTCAGATTATGATTTATCTACTGAAATAAAAGGACCTTTAGATATTGCACATAAAATATATTTACGATTCAAAGAGATTTTTAGATTATCTAAAAAAGATCGTAATATATTTATTACTGATTTTAAATGTGGTATTGATAGTTATGGCGAACCTTTACGATGGAAATATAATGATATTATGAAAGGCTTTAAGAATGTTGATGGTGAAACATATTTTTTTGAGAGTTGTTTATTTCATAAATCAACAATTAAAATTGATATAGTATATTTAATTAATAATAAATTTACTGAGTTATCTGATAATTATTATATTAAGATTGGTAATAATACTAATTTTGAAGATATTTCTAAAAAATCAGTAAAACAAAGTCTTAAAAATGATTATGATCAATTAGTTAATGATGGTAAATATTATAAAGCTTTAAAACGTGAATTTTCCATGATTGAAATAGATCAACCTAAAAATAAATTAAGTAATCGACAATTAAAATTAATTGATTATTTTAATAGTGATATAGGTATTTTAAATAAAGGGCGGGCTGATCTTGATTTATTATTAATATTATTAGAAGATCAAACCTTCAGAAAAGTATCATTAAAAAATATTAGAGAAAATCTTCAGATCATTAAACAAAATATATCATATGCATTAGAGCCTAATTTTAGTAGTTTATTAAATAAATCATCTAAACCATATACTTCGAAAAATATAGTAATTAATATTATTAAAAAAATTAGTAAGAATATTAGTAATTATGTAGATGACGACGCATTAAAGAATTTCTTTTAAAATATAGTTTCTTTAAGTATATGATGTAATATAAAATAACTTAGAGATTTGACAACTTATGATAATATATGACAATTAAATATGATCAATCTAAAATATATAAAATATGGTCTACTGAAGGTCCAGAGATCTATATTGGTGCAACTACTAAAAAGTATTTATCCCAGAGGATGAGTGCCCATCGTAAAGATTATGATTATTGGAAAAATGGAAAAATTAAAACGAATTATACATCATTTATATTATTTGATAAATATGGTATTGATAATTGTTTTATTGAACTAATTGAAGCTAAAGTGTGTTCAAGTTCTGATGAATTACATTCTTTAGAAGGTGGTTATATACGAACATTAGATTGTGTTAATAAAAATATCGCTGGACGATCAAAAAAAGATTCACATAAAAATTGGGCTATTAATAATCCTAATAAAGTAAAAATTTTTAATAAAAATTATAGAGAAACACATCAAGAACAAATAAAGACTCATAATAATTTTAAAAGTAATTGTGAGTGCGGAGGTTCTTTTACTAATGTAAATAAAACTACACATTTAAAAACACAAAAACATTGTCAATTCATTAATAATAATAATAATAATAATAATGTTCTAGTACAATAATTAAAATAATCTAAAAAATTTTATATATTATATAATATAATATATAAAATGTCAGATTTCAAATTAACATTCGAGAATAATGGTGAACCCATCGCCATGATTAAAGACACTAAACATGTTGTAAGTTTAGCAAAAAATCCTAAACAATCTACAAATGAAATAGTTTTAGACTCAAATGAAACTTTTACACCGATGCCTAATACATCTAAAGATCGTACAGTGAATTATATTTTTGGTCAATCTGGAAGTGGAAAATCATATTATGTATATTTATTCGCAATGAATTATAAAAAACTTTATAAAAAAAATCCTATTTATGTATTTAGTACATTAGAATCAGATAAAGAGGGATTAGACCGAATACCAAATATTAAAAGAATAGCATTAAATGAAGAATTCCTTAATGATGAGATTGTGCCGATTGAGGAATTTAAGAATTCCTTAATTATTTTTGATGATGTAGATAATATTGCCTCTAAACCATTAAAAAAAAAATTATGGTCATATATGAATAGTATGCTTCAAACGGGACGTCACTTTAATATATCAATGTGTATAACTTTCCATGTGAGTGCATCGGGCCATGAAACGAAAATGATTATTAATGAGGCTACAAGCATTACATATTTTCCTGCAACTATTGGAAATCGTAATCTTAAATATATGTTAGATTCATATCTTGGATTGGATAAACAACAAATATTAAAAATTAAAAAATTAAATTCACGATGGATTACAGTTGTTAAATCATATCCTAAAGTTATTTTATCAGAAAAAGATTGTTATATATTAAGAAATGATTAATATTATATGGAACTTATGGAAGTATTTTTACTATTATTTTTTTAAATTTATATAATTATTATTATTTATATAAATTTATTAAGTCAAAATACTTCCATAAGTTCCATTATTCTTCAATTTCATAATCAGAAAAGGCTGAAAATTCAGAATCATCATCACTATAATTAATTTCATCATTATTATTATTAAATTCATTAACTAATTCTTCTATTAATTCACCATATGTTACAAAAAAATAAAATGGTTGACGTGAAAAATAACAACCTTCTTTCCAATCTGGGCGGGTTATTGGTTTGGCATATTCATTAATTAAATTTTGTATTTCTAGTGGAAATTCCATAATAATATATATTTAGTAATATTTCTTTATAAATATATATTATCTATTATATTTATAATGGATAATAATAATATAATACAAGCGTATTTCTTTACAAATGACTTATTTAATGATGATGACATCATAAAATGGTTAACTGAAAATAAATTACCAACAATTCAGAAGATTAGTCATCATAAATTTTATAAGAAAATCAAATTATATTCTTTAAAAAAATTAAAATTAGAGGGTTATGATATTATATTCAAAGATTTCAAAACAGGTATTAAAATAAATCTAGCAGTAAAGAGACCATTAGCATCTACATTTGTAGAATTTAATTAAAAATTAATATATAATAAATTTAATCTAATATAATTATATATATTATTATGAAAGTTAAAACAACTGATGTTAAAAAGTTTGTCAATGCATCATATAAAACAAGAAAAACTGCACCTAAAAAAATTGGGGATTATGTTCTTGATGAATCATTATCAAATAAAAAAGCAAAAGTCTATCATGATCCAATTCATGATAAAACTATTATTGCAAATCGTGGAACAACTGGAACTATTTCAGATTGGGCGAACAATGCTTTATATGCTACAGATATTGCGACTGGTAATGTTTTTAATTTATATAATAAATCAGATCGTTTCCAACAAGCAAAACGAACCCAAAAAAACGCACTTAAAAAATATGGTACTGTTGATACTAATATTGGTCATTCACAATCTGGTATTATTACAAGGAAATTAAATGAAAAAGGTCTTACAGATCAAGTTATAAATATTAATCCTGCATCATATTATGAAAAACCTAAAAAAAATGAGTATACTTATAGATCTACATTTGATCCTGTATCAGCATTTACAACAGGGGCTAAAACTGCTAGTGATTTTATATTAAATCCTATTAAAGCTCATAGTAGTAAATTTTTAAAAAAATATCATAAGAAATATTTAGGAGGTGCTATTGATGAAACAACACAAAAATCATTAATGTATATAGATAGAGTTTTAAAATTAGAAAATGATGAGGATTATAATAAAAATTTAAGAAAAATTCAAATGGAAATTGAAGATGAGAAAGTAAATGAAATTTTTTTTAGAGAAATTATAGGAGGTTTAAATCCTTCAGTTTATAAATTATTATTTCCAAAATTTATACCTGAATTAAAAAAATATACGGATGCATTTATGATAAAAAAATTAAGAGAACAACGAGAAGCGGAAGCACTTAAAAAAGTTGAGAAACCTAAAAAAGAAAAAGTTGTAAAACCTAAAAAAGAAAAAGTTGAGAAACCTAAATCAGATAAACCTACAATTAAGGAAACTAAACAAATGTATAATGCAATGAAACTTGAGGAAAAGAAAAAAGCCGAATTAGAACATGAGAAAGCAATGCAAAAAATATTAGAACAAAGAAAGTCTGATCCAAGAGTATTAATGATGGATGAAATATCAGCATTAAATAAATTTAAAATTCCTTCTTTAAAATTAATGTTAAAACAACGTAAAATTAAATTATCTAAAAATGGAAAACCACTTAAAAAAATTCAAATGATTGGTATTCTTAGTGATGAAATAGTTATGAAATATAAAAAATTAATACCTGTTTCAAAAGATAATATATTAGATTTAATTAGTGAAATTAAATCTACAAAATTTGAAGATACTAAACCATTTGATACTAAACCTATTGATAAATTATTTAATAAAGTTGGTAATAAAATAAAAGAAACAACTAATATTAAGAAAGCGGATAAATTCAGAAAACAACAATTAATGAAAAAAATCTTTAATGCTATGAAAGTGATTAAAAAGATTGATAAACCTTTTGATATTGATACATTTGAAGAAGTTACTAATTTTGATTTAATGTATTATAAGAAAGAATATTATCTTAGAGATTTAGAAACAAATATTATTTATTCAATTAAAAATGATTTACCATTTGAAAGAGTTG
>Ga0181358_1001465_pt1 | contig 10812 bp, 18 predicted proteins | sample Fa13VDMM110SD_FD_130096 | JGI IMG/M metagenome (GOLD analysis project Ga0181358, IMG submission 130096) | Freshwater viral communities from Lake Michigan, USA - Fa13.VD.MM110.S.D | ecosystem: Environmental > Aquatic > Freshwater > Lake | place: USA: Michigan | collected 2013-09-24
AAACACCATCGGCCTCTTTATTCGCATCGTAAATGAAACCAAAACTTGGCGGTAAATCACCCACGAGATATGGCGTGTATAGCACACCGTTTAATTGTATTAAATTATACTTTAAAAACTTAATTGAATTTGTCATAGTTTATTTATTTAGTTGTTTAGGTATTCAGTTAATGCGTATTCAAATGTTTCGTTAAGTAAGTCAAGCTCACATATTTCATTGATTCTTAAGTCAATCAAATCACATTCTTCAACAGTAAATATTTCAAAACCTGATCGGTCAATGATGTCTCTTGGGTCATCTTCAAAATGAAATAATTTATGCTCTTTAGCTAAGTTATCGACGAATTGTTTAACTTCAGTTAAAGAAGTAATTTGATTGTTTAAGAATTTCATAATTTATTATTTATTGGTTACATATATATTATCAATCCGCTATCGTGTTTAGATTGTAAATTAATCTTTACTTGTCATTGTACCCTCAAAGAATGATACAATCGCTTTGTCACTAATCGCTTGTCTTTCTTTTTCATTAGGTAAGAATGCAATAGTTTCAATTGCCCAATCGATCAATTTACCATAGTCATTAGTATGATATTCTTCGCCACTAATTTTACATTTGTACATTTGTCTATCCGGAAAACACGGATTAATATACTCTACTATTTCAAAATCTCCTATCATAATTAATAATTTTCTATTTCGTTAAAATCTACATCATCAAAATCACTTGAATCTAATACTATCTTTTCATCATAGTAATCACTTCGAACTTCGGCAATAGCATCGCCAATATCGTATTCATCTTCTAATTCTATAGTTACTATTCTTGAATAACTTTCGTTAATTTGTATCGTATACTTCTTCATATCTACTTTTTTACTTGTTTATACTAACTTCTTAGGGCAATAGCCGCGTATTTCGCTTGAATTAAGAACTCTTTTTTTACTTTTAATAATACCACTCTAATTGTACTTGAATAACTTCTCATATTTGTTTGTTTTAGTTTGTTTTTGTTACACTTATATTATCATTTCAACATCGTATTGTTATTGTAAGAAGGTTGAACTCTATTTAATCGAATTCAAAGGTCTAATGGTATAACAAGGAAGTCCTTTGTTTACAAGGCTTTTCTACCGTCTTGCAAGTTTCTAAACTCGAAGAATGCCCATATTGCCGCGTTTATCTTGTCTACTTCGTTATCGTGAACTAGGTAGGGTTCGATGGCGTTGAAGAAGTCGGTTAATTCAAGGTCGGCTTGAGTAAAAGTACTCCCAACGTATCTTAATTCGTTTCCTTGTATATAGTTTAAACCTACAATATCGTCACTTTCTTTCATTATTAAGATATGTCGGTCATCATTTGGACACCATACAATCGTTTTGCTTTCTACTATTTGATTTTTCATTGTTATCATTTATTTGTTACATATATATTATCAAAAAGGTTTCGTATTTTGTTTGTAAGGGTTTGCTATACACGAAAAATAGGTATATTTGGAATATAGGTAGGACGGAGTCTACTCTTTCGACACTATTTCAGTGCCAGACTACACATATATTATCAAGTTGAGGTCGTATTCTCGTTGTAGGGGGATTTTGGGTGTTTGCTATACACAATGCTATACGCGTTTCGCTCCGCTCAACAGCGTACTACTGCCACCATCTCTGGTTGTCGTAGAAAAAGGTGACATTAGCTAATTAAGTAATAAATAATAGGCTAACGTCACACTATTTTAAACATTATTTACGGTGTAGATTCTATAATACAATACACATATGTTGCGATTAAGAGCACAACTCCTAATATTACTATAATCCTACTCATATTAAAAATCGGTTAGTATTATTTCTTCTATTGCTTCTTGTAGATCGTTCAACATGCCTCTAGTTGATTGGTGTTGATTATCCGATTCTATCTTTTGTAAAAGATATCTCAAAGCATTCAATTTTTCTTGTTGCAAGTCAATTGCATTAATTAGGTTTTTCATAATATTTAGTATTAGTTTAAATTTATTGTTAAGCACTCCTCGTATAAGTCACATTCGATCTGAGGGTGGACTATATTAATCCACACCTCAACCTCATAACCAATCACTATTCTACAATTAGTTGTTCAACTTGAGCCAAGTGTCTTACGTTACTAGGCATATCGGTTGATTGTGACCAGTACTCACGTTTGATAAAGCAAGGCATGATACTCAACTTAGGTAACATAACTTTCAATACCTCATCGTGGTTATAAGTAACACGTTGGTTCTTATTATTCACAAATGTTATTACTTGGTTTCTACCTAACCATGCCTTTCTTACTACAAAGTTAGCTCTCTCAATCGGTGGGTATATCAATGCTAAATCCTCAGGACTCAACTTCGCAATTGCTTCGGTTAATAATTCTTTGTTAGTTTTAGTTACTACTTCAACTTCTACTACTTCAATTTTGTTTACTTTAGTTTTCATATTATTTAATTTAGATTGTTATTACTTAGTTACACTTATATTATCATTTACTTCTCGTATTCTCATTGTAAGTATCTTTTCTTTATAAAGTATTTGTTTGTTACTTACATTTATATTATCAAAAACCATTCGTGTCGGTCTTGTAGGTGTTTGCTATACACGCTCCGCGTGCTGCGCACAGCTCCGCCTGTTCATTCCATCTAGTGGAGTAGTATCTTGTACATATATATTATCATCATCACCTCGTACTCGTGTTGTATGCGGTTGACCGGACCAGACATGATGCAGCGCGATGAGGTTCAGGCAACGCCGTGTCTAACACAACGTGCATCGCCGTATAATATGCCGGCTACAATCGTATCATCCAATCCATATCGTATACTATGTTGCACACCACGCAATAGCCTAACCATTCCGCTGGAACCAGAGAAAAGGCAAATCATTTCACGTAAACCAAATAAAACACCGGGGGGTGGGTCAAAACCAAATCGTTTTCCTTTACACCGCCGGCTTCCAAAAATAGTGTATAACACCCAAGTTATATATTTGTAATACAATTTTTTTTAACCATTCGCTATAATAAGTATGCGTCGGTTCATTATAATTTATACACGAGAAAGGTGACATTAGGTAGTTATATATAAAAGTAGTAGGCTAACGTCACACTGTAAGATCTCCCTACGATGCGTGATTGTATAAACTATAATAATACGAATGATATGGCATTTCAGTTAAGAACACAATCTCCTTTGCAGAAGCAGAAATTATCACCTAAGGCGGCTAAAGCAAAAGCCGAAAGGGATTTAGCATATGCTAAGACCGATGATAGAACGGCTAAGAAAGCACATTCACAGAGGATGCATCGTAAAGACCCTAGCGGTAATGGTAAAGACTACGATCATGAAGATGGTAGATTTGAATCTGTTAAACAGAATAGGGGTAATGAAGGTGAGGGTACAAAAAAAGAAAGTGGTAAGAAATATAAAATAAAGTAATATGAACGCGAAAGGTATCGGCCCTCAGGGTCTAGGAACAAGTAAGAACAGTGGATATACTATTGGAGAAGGTGGTAAAAGCCCATTGAAAAAATTAAATGATTTAAGTGGTGACGGTAAAGTTACACAGAAAGATGTTTTAATCGGCAGAGGTGTTATAGAGTCTCCATTGAAAAAAACCGTAAAGGATAGTTGTTATAAAAAGGTTAAAGCATCTTATGATGTGTTCCCTTCGGCTTATGCTAGCGGTGCTATTGCAAAGTGTAGAAAAGCTAAATCAAAGTAATGATACGTAAGACTGAAAAAGGGGCATCGTTAAAAAGATGGTTCCAGGAGAAGTGGACAGATGAAAAAGGTAATGTATGTGGTTCACCAGACAATAAAGGAGTGAAAGCTTGTAGACCTTCCGTAAGGGTTAGTAAAGATTCCCCTAAACCTTGGGGTCAAATGACGCAGGGTGAAAAGACAAAAGTAGTATCAGCAAAGAAAAAAGTTGGTATGGGTGCTAGAAGATCTAGCAAAAGTAATGTTTCTTAATTTTAAAAATAAATAAAACAATGGCAATAATTCCAGCAGAAGAGAAAGTCTTCATGGTTAGTAATAGTACTAACACAACGTATTCAGGTAGCGCTGCCTTAAAAGCGATGCAACAATGGTACACAATGGAGGATGTTACAAATACAGTTCGTCCTTATCAAGTATTTACAGCTTTATTAACACAGAGCGGTGGAGATGTTCCTAGTGGAAATGGATCCGATGATCCATATCCTTTGATAATAGGTGTAACTTATTATATATTTTCAAATGATGGTACTGGTGATTTTACTAACGTTGGTGCTCCAAATAATAATGTGGGTACTTATTTTATTGCCACAGGGACAACGCCGAATAGTTGGGGAACACCTGGAGATGTACAATTATCGTATAACGGAGGTGCGCCAGTAGCAACTGTATTAGAGAACACTATTGGGAATGTGTGGTTTACTTATACTATTATTGGAAGGTATCAAATAAATAGTAGTAATTTATTTACAACGGGTAAAACTACCCAATTTTTAAATAATATCCCTACAGCGGAGGGAGATTTGGCTATTCTTAATAATATTGATCCAAATATACTTTATTTGTCAAGCTCGAATTCAGGGTTTGTTTTGGAAGATGGTTATTTTACCGATACCCCAATAGAAATAAGAGTTTATAACTAATGAAAACTAAATGTACTTGTGGTAGATGTGCTAGTTGCAAATCACCGCTAATGAAAACAGCTGCTTGGACACGCAAAGAAGGTAAAGACCCTAAAGGCGGATTAAACGCTAAAGGTGTTGCAAGTTATAGAAAAGAGAACCCAGGGTCAAAGCTGCAAACAGCCGTGACAAAAAAACCATCGGAATTAAAACCTGGTAGTAAAGACGCAAACAGACGTAAATCTTTCTGCGCAAGAATGTCTGGTATGCCAGGCCCAATGAAGAAACCAAACGGAGATCCAACTAGAAAAAAGTTAGCTCTTGATAAATGGAACTGTTAATAAATAAAAAGATATGGCAATAATTATAAGTTACCCAACCGCTACTGATGTTACATTAAGTGATCGATTATTAGGTACACAATTTGATGGCGAGCTAGGTACTAGCGTTACAAAGAACTTTAGCGTAAGTAGTATTATAGGTTTAATACCTGATGGACCAACCGGACCTACAGGGGCAACCGGACCCACGGGCGCAACCGGGCCCTCTGGCGTAACTGGCTCAACAGGCCCGCAAGGACAACAAGGTGTGCCTGGACCAGTCGGACCTGCTGGATTAAACTGGCAAGGAGCCTGGGTTAGTGAAACCTCTTATGTTTTAGACGATGCTGTTGGTTATGGCGGAGCGTCTTGGTTTTGCATAGCTCCGACTTCCGGCATTGACTCTCCAGATATAGACCCAACTCATTGGGCTTTATTAGCTTCTCAGGGGGCAGTAGGTATACAAGGCCCAGTGGGGGCAATTGGTACAACTGGATTAACCGGTTCAACAGGGCCACAAGGACCAACAGGTCCCACCGGAGCAACTGGAGCAACAGGCGCTACTGGAGCAACTGGAAGTAGCGGTGTTACTATTAGTACAATCAATGCTTCAGCAACTGCGAACGGGGCAACAATTACTGGGGGAGTATTAAGACTATCTCCGGCTTCAGACAGTTATCCGGGTATTATAACAACCGGAACTCAATCGCTTATTGGGCAAAAAGATTTTATTAATAATATAACAGTGCAAGGTCAATTAATTGGAACGGGTCCTAATTTAGTTCCTTATACAATTTGTTTTGGGTACCAAGCGTTAAATCTTAATGCAGCGTACTATAACTTAGGTATTGGAGATTCCGCTTTATCAGTAAACGTCATTGGAACTAGGAATGTGGCTGTTGGTCATAATACGTTAAAACTTTCTACCGGAATTAATAACACCGCTATTGGATCTCATGCTGGTGATACTCTTACTACTGGGACAAATAATATATATATAGGAGCTAATTCTGCCGCTAGTGCTACCGGTGTTATTAACGAGGTGAGTATTGGTGCTGGCAGTACTGGTAATGGCACAAACTCAATTACTTTAGGTAATTCTTTAATAGCAACAACAATATTAAGAGGAAATGTAGCAGTTGGAACAGTTACTCCAACGTCAAAACTTCACGTTGTAGGATTAGTAAGCTATGCGGACAACGCTGCGGCAATTGCAGGGGGTTTAACATTAGGAGCTTTTTATCATACAGCAGGAGTTGTTAAAGTAGTAATATAATTAAAAAAAATATATGGCTATAATTTATAGTTACCCAGAAACAACGCAAATCCTATTAACGGATATGTTGATTGGTACTTCTACTATAAGAGTAGCTGGTAAGAAAAAGAATTTAACTAAGAATTTCACTATTGAGACATTGGGAGGATTTATCCACGATAACTTCCCAACTCAATGGGGTGAGATTACGGGTACATTAAGTACACAAACGGATTTACAAGCAGCATTAGATAGTAAACAGGGTAATATAACTTTAACGACTATCGGTACTTCCGGGGTATCTACATTAATTGGGGATATATTAAATATACCTAATTATACGGTAGTTGTACCGACAAAGACATCGGATTTAATAAATGATGGTGAAGATGGCATTCATCCGTTTATAACAGCAGAAGATATACCACCATCAACAAGCACTTTAAACGATGTGTTAACCAACGGTAATACATCTTTATTAGACGCAAAAGTTGGCACATTAGGTTTATGGGATACTGGAAATTCTTACTATAATAAAATTGGTTCTATTGGAAATGATTTTTATTTTATGTTAAATTCTGGCGCTGCAACATTTGTAACAGGTTCAGGCAGTACCCGGTTTAGTACAACTTCGGGTACATTAGAATTATTTAATAATGGAGTAAATGGATATAAAGCAATATATTTTCCTGATGCGGGAGGAACATTTGCTTTAACAAGCGATATTCCAGGAGCGCTTACGTTTACTTCTCCTTTAGTTGATACATTAGGAGTAATAACAATAGACCAATCAAATACTACGACTGACGGTTATTTAAGTTCTATTGACTGGAACACATTCAATAACAAGCAAGATACTATAACTCTTACTACTACCGGAACTTCTGGAGCAGCGACGTTTATCGCAAACACGTTAAACATACCAAACTACTCTACTGATTTATCAGGTTACGTGCCAACATCAAGAACACTTACTATTAATGGTATTGGTTATGATTTAACTGCGGATAGAAGTTGGACAATACCAACAGGTACAGGGACGGTTACATCTGTTGGTTTATCAATGCCTTCTGCTTTTACGGTATCTAATAGTCCAATTACAGGAGCAGGTACAATTGCGGTTAGCGGAGCGGGAACTGCCTCTCAATATATCAGAGGGGATGGGCAACTTGCGACTTTACCAAGTGGCGGAGGGGGAGGCTCGTCTGTTAATTATTATTTAAACGGAAGCGTTAACGCGTCGGTAGCAACTTATAAACAACTATCGAATACAGCTATCATTGGTGCAGGTACGGATTTTACATTAACAGGAAATGGATTAATATCTCAGTTTTTAACTGATGTTGGAAATCCAAATCGAACAGAGATACCCGGTGGAGGTTGGAATTTTGAAATGTTTTTTTCAATGTCTTCAAATGGAGGTACTCCTGCTTTTTATGTTGAATTATTAAAATATGACGGCGCAACTTTTACAAGTATTGCATCAAGCTCTGCGGTGCCTGAAAATATAACAGGAGGTACAAGTATAGATTTATATCTAACTTCATTAGCGGTACCTACAACGCCTTTATTAGTTACAGATAGACTTGCTATTAGGGTTTATATCGTTAATAATTCAGGAGGCAGAACAGCAAAGTTACACACAGAAGACAGTCATTTATGTGAAATTATCACTACATTTTCAGGTGGTGTAACTTCATTGAATGGATTAACTGCAAATACACAATATTTATCAGTAGGCACAACAGGAACAGACTTTAATATTAATAGTTTAGTTGATATCCATACATTTAATTTACCAACGGCATCGGCTACAAATCGAGGAGCATTAAGCACTGCTGATTGGACAACATTTAACACTAAACAAGACGCGTTAACTAATCCAATAACAGGAACGGGTACAACTAACTATTTACCTAAGTTTACAGGAACAAGCGCTTTGGGGGATAGTTTGATTTTCGCCAATGGCACAAACGTAGGTATTGGAACTGCTAGCCCAAACGCGTCGAGTGTTTTAGATTTAACATCTACTACAAAAGGATTTTTACCTCCGAGAATGACAACCGTTCAAAAGAACGCAATTGCAACTCCTGTTGAGGGATTGGTTGTTTATGATACTACTTTGTCAACTTTGTTTCAATATAATAATAGTAATTGGATTAAATTAACATCAGGGATTCATACTAATATAAAACCAACATCAGGAAATTCGACAACTTTAAATATAAATAGCACCGCATTGACATCTACTGGCAATGTATTAAATAGAATACATTTAATTCCATACGTTCCTGCTCAAACAATTACTTCAGTTCAATTATATATAAACTCAGTAACTGCAAACGCAAGCGCGGCTGTTAGAATTTTAATATATTCAGACTTGAATGGAGCTCCAAATACTAGATTATATGAAAGTACTACTTTGGATTGCTCAACATCGGGATTAAAAACAGCTACAACTGTATTTACTTTTAAATCAGGAACAACTTATTGGATAGGAACACACACTGGAGTTAATACTTCTACACTTACGGCAATTCTTATAGCTTCATTAATACCTATTTCTATTAATGGAACAACTATTGCGTCAAGTATTACAGATTCAACTTATACTTTTGGTTCAGCTCCAGCAACTTTTGGAAGTACATACGCATATGCCTCAGTATCAACTCCATTTGTTGGAATAACTTTATAAAAATAATTATGGCACAAATTAGAAACGAAATTTATGACGATAACGGATTAGTTCGGGTTGAATATATCGAAGTTGATGAGCAACCTATTGAGGATTTATTAAAAGAAAAGGAAGCGGAACTTATTAAGATTTACAACGAAATACAACAATTAAAAACCCAACAATAATGAGTACAAAAGAAAAAGTAGATTTATTTTTAAATAAATGGGTTAGTAGAAAACTAATTGTATTTGTTACTGGGTCTGTTGGTTTATTCTTAGGTACATTAGACTCTAGTGATTGGGTTATAATTGCAACAGCATATATAACAATAGAAGGGGTTACAAATATAGTAGAACGATTAATGAAAGCCAAAATTATAAAAAATGAAATTACATCTTAAAAGATTGCACAAAACAGAATTCTCTACTATAGGTGAATTAAGCGCTGACGGATTATTCCAATGTTATACATTAGAAGACAAAGAACGTGAAATAAAGATAAAATCCGAAACCGCTATTCCAAAAGGTACATATAAAGTAATCATAACACTATCCGCAAGATTCAAAACGCTATTACCTTTGATAGTAGACGTACCCGGTTTTGAAGGTATACGTATTCATCCAGGTAATACTAATCATGACACAGAAGGTTGTATTTTGGTTGGTAAAACTAGAGGTGCAGATTTTGTTGGTAAATCAAGAAAAGCATTTGCAGAGTTACTTACAAAAATGAAATTAGCAAAAGAAATAACTATAACAATATCATAATGAAAAAACTTACTTTAATCTTATTCTTATTCTTAATATCTTGCGGCGCTCGCAAAGTGGCGGTTACAAATGTAGATATTAAAAAAGATAGCGTATCAATTGCAATAGCTGATACAACTATAAAATCTGTTGTAGATGTAAAAGACAGTACCAATGTAAAAACAAATATAGAGGAGGATGAAATCACGATAACACCAATCGATACATCGAAAGAAATAGTCTATAATGGGAAGCATATAAAAAACGCTATTTTAAAGATCAAAAAAGTTAAAACCAATAGTTTATACGTTAACGTAAATAAAGCGTCTAAAAACGATTCTATTGCGATTAAAACAAGTAATACTGTATCTGTTAAAGATGTTAAAAAAGAAAACACAAAACAAGTTGATAAAAAAGAACCTATAGTAGGTAATATTATATTCTTTTCTTCGATGCTATTTTTATTAGTTGTATTAGCATTGGTTGCTAGAAAAATGTATAAGACGTATATTGGGTAGTTAAAGTCCAAAATTTTACGTAATAATACAAATATTAAATTAAATCAAATCAAATTAAAATGGCAGATGCAATAGTAAAGAACCTCAGTTTCGGTGATGAAGCTAGGGATAAAGTATTTGAAGGTATCACAAAACTAACAAGAGCAGTTAGTTCAACACTTGGGGCTGGCGGAAAATGTGTGATGCTAGAAGATAACCAAGGTAGACCAGTTATTACAAAAGACGGGGTTACAGTAGCAGACAGTATTGTCTTATTGGATCCAGTTGAAAATATGGGTGCAAGACTTTTAAAAGAAGCAGCCCGCAAGACTGTTAAGGAAGCCGGTGATGGTACGACAACCGCAACAGTGTTAGCACACGCAATCTTAGATGAAGCTTATAAAGTACAATCTAAAACAAACGCGAGAGATTTAAAGAATGGTATTGAATCAATGATGAATGGAGTAATCACTTACTTAGAGTCAATTGCAGTACCGGTTACAGGAGATATGATAAATCATATTGCAACTATCTCCACCAATAATGATCCAGTATTAGGTAAAATTATTGGGGATGCGTTCAGAGCAGTTGGAGAAACAGGAATCGTAATGATGGAGTCCTCTGCAAACGCTGAAACAGAGATAGAAATTATCGATGGTGTTCAATACGATAAAGGGTTAGT
>Ga0181358_1001466_pt1 | contig 10811 bp, 9 predicted proteins | sample Fa13VDMM110SD_FD_130096 | JGI IMG/M metagenome (GOLD analysis project Ga0181358, IMG submission 130096) | Freshwater viral communities from Lake Michigan, USA - Fa13.VD.MM110.S.D | ecosystem: Environmental > Aquatic > Freshwater > Lake | place: USA: Michigan | collected 2013-09-24
CAAGCGCCAAGCACAACCTCGGGACCGTGAGGACCGTGGCAGGTCCTACTCCCCACCCGCTGGACGTGATCAGGGTGGTCGTAGCGGCGGCTATGGCTCCACGAAGCGCCAGTCATACCACGAGGATCGCATGGACGACCGCCGCTCCACCCGCCACGAATCAGACGACTTCTAAGATGAAACCGTCTGACCTTCGGCTTATCGCGCGCACAGCAATCACCGAGAGGGCCAAGTGCCTGATCGGTGAGCAGTGCGCCGAGTTCATTGTGGGTGAGGAAATCACCCGCCACTCATACAGCTCCGCAGTGGTCGGAATCAGCAATCAAGTCGCAGATGTAATCATGATCGCTCGCGATCGCGCCATCAAGCTCAACCCACATGTCCCGATGGACATCATCAATAACGCCGTCCAGATCGGCCTTTCCGCCATCCATGAGGCTATCGGCTCGGCTATCCAGGCAGCAAACGAGACGCCATCCTACGTGGCCAATCGCGCCATCGCCGTTAGCAACAACGACATCTCCGAGGAGGGTCTTATTGGACTGCTTCACGACCTCAACAACAAAGCTCAGGGGCAATGACAAGACCGGAACTCGTAGCCGAATACAAGCGGCTTCGTGATTCCAGCACCCTCCGACAACTGTGTCGCGCATGCGAGTCCTTCGGGGACAGGCGGCACATGCACCCACACCACCCAAACGGCAGACATGGGGAGAACATCCTGAACTTCTTCTGGGTCTGCCCAGGCTGCCACCAACAAATCCATGATCAGCCCAAGAAGGCTAAACAGAACGGCCTTCTCGGCGCTGATTCATCCTATGAGAAACGATTCCATGAATACGATACCTGCGATTATATCAAATCTCGACCTACTGACCACAATCGGGAGGGTTGTGAAGCTCCGCAAGATGGGGGCGGATTACACGGGACTGTGCCCCTTCCACAAGGAGAAGACCCCTTCCTTTACGGTCTCCCCTAGTAAGGGGTTCTTCCACTGCTTCGGGTGCGGCGCCGGCGGCGACGTCATCAACTTCGTCCACCTCCATAAAGGCTACCCAGACGACAAGCATGGCAAATACATGGCCATCCAGGAATGTGCTGCAATGGCCGGCATCACCATGGTCGACTATGAGCCTGGGAAGATTCTCCGGAAAGGCAAAGACGATCAGTTTGAGGCCGTAACCTCCCGCGAGACCTCTCTTCGGTTTGATCCCCAAGAGATCATTCCAGATGAGTTCATCAGTTGGTTGCAGCAGCGCGAGATCGACCCGTTGGTCGGACTTCACCTCTGCCAGTCAGGCGACATCAAGTTCATCGATGGGAAGCCTTGCTTCGTTTACAGTAACGGGGTCAAAATGCGCCCTGAGTATGCCAGCAGCAAATCGATGCGCTGGATTGATGGCAATGCCCAGGATTCCATCTGGCTACTTCAACACCTCACCGACATCCGGCGTCGCCTCGTTATCATCTGTGAGGGCGAGAGTGACACGATGATGGTCCTCTCTAGTCTGGCTGAAGCGTGCGACGAACCAGGGGTCGCCATCAGACCGTGGGAGATTGCGGTTGTCGGGGCCCCGCAGGCAAGCTGGAGGCCAAACGATGCCATGCTCTCACTCATCACAAGCTTTGGCCGCAAGGTCGCCGTCATCTTTGACAACGACTTCGCCGGAGTCGAGGCCGAAACCGCAATCATCAAGGCCGTTTCAAGCACCTCAATGGGACAGTATGATAACCGCGTCACTGTCTGGCCGTGGGTCTTCTGGCCAGGAGTCAATGACGTTTGTCAGCTCGGAAGAAATAAAACTGCAAAAACACTTGCGCAAATGCTCAAAGGCATTTAACTCTAAATCGCTATGGGAAACCTCGTATCCGCTAACTCATCCAGCCATTGGTATCACCCCACAGGTGGTGCCTGTCACTCGGTCCCTATGAAGACCAAGCCAGGGGAAACTCGGGCCACAACACTCAAAGACGCCAGAGCCCTCAATCTCTACCCATCCGTCACCAACATCCTCGGCATACTCGACAAGCCGATGCTCTCAGCGTGGAAGCAGGAGCAAGCCATCTTAGCAGCACTCACCCTCCCTCGTCGTGATGGCGAGACTGACGATGAGTTCGCCAAACGCGTTGTCGAGGACGCATCCAGTCAAGTTCGCGACGCCGCCGACAAGGGTGTTCAAATCCACGCGGTTGTTGAGGAGTTCCTTCTCACTGGCAAGCGCATGGAGACCAACCCATGTTACCACCTGTGCGAACCAACCATCAACTGGCTTGAGGTCAACGTGACCAATCTCCACTACGCTGAAAAGACAGTAGTGGGTCAGGGCTACGCTGGGAAGCTCGACTTCAAGGCGGAAATCAAAGACCTCGGTCTCTGTATTGTGGACACCAAAACCCGCAAGCGCACCAATGGCAAGTTCGCCGTCTATGACGAGAACGGCCTCCAACTCTCAGCCTACCTCGAAGCTGATGCCATTGTTCATCAGCGAGCCAACAACCGCGTCAGTCTATTGATTGACTCCGTTGAGCCAGGAGCGCCACACCTTCACGTCTGGCCCGAAGAGGACCACGAGCAATCATTCAACTGCTTCCAAAACCTCTTCCATGTCTGGACCTACATCAAGAACTACAACCCCGTCAATCCTTCCTGAACCCATGAAAATTAAAGACATCCTCAAGTGCCAAGACCGTGAAGTTATCGACTCCGTCAAGGGAATCATCGTCTCTGTCGAGACCCCAAACCGCCCCAGCGAAAAGCAGGAGAAGGCGGGCATCCACGTCCAGCGCATCACCCTTCACGATATGGAGGGTCAGCCGCTGGAACTTCAACTGATGAAGCCCGACCTTCACCTCAAGCCAGACGTTCGAGGAATGATCCTCTACGCTCGCTCCACCGATGGAGATCGTGGCCCTTCCGGCCTCACCACTAACGTCTATCAAGGCAAGTGCTCCCTGAGCGTGTGGGGTGATGCCGTCTTTGAGTTGCTCGACCCGCCAGCTAACCTACCAGCCGCCGCCAAGCAAGGCCCAGCTAAGCAGGCTCAGTCCAGCTCTAGCGCCTACGCCACCCCAACACGCGAGGCGGCATTGGACGCCTACTTTGGTATCCTGTTTGAGGTCAATCGTAGGATTAACGATTCCGAGGCCCCTGGTCTGGGTGATGTCCTGTTCAGCGACATCAAGGAAATCGCCACCACCCTCTTCATTGAAGGACAGAAGTCCGGCTGGCTCTATCGCACTGAAGTGGTTGCCACCGTCAGCACTGAATCCCGCGGGGTTCAGCCAGAGGACCACAACGAACCACCGTTCGAAGTCGACAGGGACCCTGGTCTTCCGGCCCCAGCATTCAACAAGGAAGAGCTTGTCCAGATGATCGTTCAGGACGCGGTTGATGGGACCCTTCACTCCAACATCCAAGAGGCTGAGGACGCGATGAAGGGTCACGACCTGACCTGGGACAACATCTATGATGAAATCCAGACTCGGGCCGAAGCAATCTACGAGGTTGCCGATATTCACGCAGCCTACGACAATGCTAAAAAGGCCCTAGCTCGATCTGGGTCACGCGCCAACCAAAACGTCAGCAGGGCCATTTGCCTTGATTGGACGACCTTTATGGAGGACTGCGCCGCCGCAGCCAAGATCAACAACCAAGAAATCCCCGTCTAATGTCTGAAGAAACTACGCAACTCGCCGCGCCATTCCATGCTTGGCTCCCAAGCTATGTCACCGCCATCACAACAAAGAACAGGCTCAACGACCTTGGCATCACCCTCGACCCCGTAGCTGGGGTCGGGGTCACCGAGGAGGTCACCGATGATGGCATCAGGGCTGCTCTAATGGCATTCTCCGAGGTGAGCGACAAGAATCGGATCATCATGCTTATGATGGACCGATACATGGGCCAACTCGTGATCGCTTACGCCAACAAGCATGACACCGATTGGGCCACCGCCATCAGCGACCTCGACCTTGAGGGCATCACCGGCAAATCCTACAACACTCTGCGCAAACTTCCACGCATCGCCGCCACCGTTCCTGACAGGCTGTATCACTTGCCTCACATTACCAGCACCCACATGGATGTTGTGACGGGGTTCTCTGGCCCTATTGAGGACTACGAGAGGATGCAGGAGTTCAATCGTCGGAGGTGGGACCTAGTCCAGACGGTCAGTGACTGTCCGGATGATTGGCCGAAGTCGCGCATTACCAACGAAATGCGCAAGATTCAGATGGACCTTGGGGTGACCCCGAAACGCATGGTTCCAATCTCGTTCACTGTGGATCGGTTCGTTCGCACCTCCATCATGCTCCTGAACTTCACTGAGGGCGACTTCGAGGCTCTCGGGACCACTCGCGGCGAGGCAATGACCCATTGGGAGTCGTATCAGGCTGAGTTGATTGAGCGCGGCAAGATTGAGGCCACGGTCACTGACCCGCACGAGTTCACCCTGCCATGGGCCATGCAAGAGCCAGAGCCCGAAGTGGTTGAAGTTGAGGCGGTCGCGGTCAATGAACCTCAACTGGAGGCCGCGCCCAATGACTGATGCGCAGATTGAAGGCGCTGCCCTGTGGCACGCCTCCCGTAGCGTGAAGCACCTCTCCACTCAGGCTCTGAAGTCAGAGTATCTGAGCGCGGAGGGGGGCTCCCTGCTTTCAGCAATGCGCAAAATGCTGGCGTCCGGAAAGACCCCTAGCCTCAGTGCTGCGGCGGTAATGCCAGAGTGCTCTCAGGCAGCGGCCAAGTTCGCCCTGTCACTCAGCACGATCTCGACGCCCGACATAGGCTTTGAGCACTGCATTGAGTTACTTGTGGACAAGCACACGCGCAGCAGGATTCGTGAGGCCTGTCAAAAGGGCTTTGACGACTCATTCAACAAGACAAAGGCCGTCTCTACCATTGTCAGTGAGGTCGCTAGTTCAGCGCTCGCTATCACGCAAACCAACTCCCAATCGCTTGTGAGGATGAATAACTTCTCCCAGGTGAATCGCGACATCCAATTCGTCAACGCCAACCCAGGAAAGCTTCTCGGCCTTTCTACTGGATTCGGCGTTCTCGATAGACTCATCAACGGCCTCACCGCGCAACTCTACGTGATCGGTGGCAGACCATCAGCCGGCAAGACTGCCTACGAGGGTGATCTCGTGCGATCAATTCTCGAACAAGGCACAGGGGTTATGGAGTTTTCTTTGGAAATGTCCGCCGACCAGAAGCGCAAGCGCTATCTATCAAAGCTCTCGGGAGTCAGCCTCTCAACCTACCGATCCGCCGCATACAGCCACTCTGAACTTCAGATGCTCAAGCGGGCCCAACAGACCATGGACGGATGGAATCACTGGGTCGACGATGACCCATCCATTACCATCGACGACATCGAAGTTAAGACGACCATGATGATTCAGAAAGAGGGCATTGGGGCGATCACGGTCGATTACCTCCAGCTTGTCAATAACCCAGGATTCAGGGATCGCTTTGAGGGCCTCGGCAACATTAGCAAGCGCCTGAAGGCGCTCAGTAAGCAGCTCAATATCCCCGTCATCGCCCTCGCCCAGCTCAAACGCACAGACGCCCGCTTTGATCCACAACTCAAGAGGACCATCATCCCCAAACCAAGGCTTGATGACTTCCGCGAGTGCGGAAATATCGAGCAGGACCTTGATGTTGGCATCCTGCTACACAGGGACCCTGTGTTCTCACCTCAGGATGCCGAGGTTATTCTCGCTAAGCAGCGCAACGGCCCAACTCACCCAGGAATTGAAATGACCTACTTCCCAGGTGGCGTCACATTCCGCGAAAAAACCGAACATTAAACAGCAAAAGGACTTGCATGATTACAGAATGGCAATACCATCAGGCTATCCAGGCAATCACCGCCGCTGAGCGGAGATACGCCCAACTTCTCTCCTGTGTAACCCTACTTAATGAGGCTCACCTACGCGGAGATAAAGACAAAGAAACCTTCTTCCAGAAAAAACTGGAGGAAACACTGCAACGACACATCGAAGAACTAAAACAATGAGCGCACGCCTATCCATCCCCGAAGCCGCCAAGGCCTTCAAATACATCACCGACAATCAAGAGTCCCTTCCTGGGATGTCGGAACAGGAACTCATCGCTGACGTCGTCCTTGAGACGGGCGTCAGCCTCACCACCGGACAACTCCGCGTTCTCCTCACTGAGGCCGGTATCAAGCTCGACAGCACGGAGCGCCTGGGTTACTATATCGCCGCCGCCATCGCGCAGCGCATGTCGTGGCCGATTGGAACTCTGATCTCTGAGGGTAAAGCCCTTGAGCGCGAGCGCCTCAACGCCATCAGTAACCGCAACCCAACCAAACCACTCCCACTCAATGCCACGCAGGACAATGACAACCGCCGAGTTCAAGATGCTAGTCCAGAGAGAGGACAAGCGGAAGCCCCGAAAGGCCAAGATTCGGATGCCGAAACTGACTTCCCCGAATAAGACCGAGCAGGAGTTCCTGGATCGGGCAGCGACTCTGCTGCCCGACTTCAGGCCCGACCTTCTTGTTCAGTTTGAGCCGCTAACGCTCATCCTTCCATCTGGAGCCCGTTACACACCTGACTTCGTCTTCTGGGACGGCCCGAAGATTGTCGCGGTGGTGGAGACTAAAGGGGCTCATATTCACAGTCCAGCCGCCCTCCTCCGATTCAAAGAGGCGCGCGCCACATTCAGACACATCCAATTCTACTTCGCCCAAAAGCTTGGCAAAGATGATTGGGCTGTGGAGGCCGGATAATGCCAGACGACAAGACGAAACATGAAACTACCCAGAGAAATAGAAGACGAAATCGCGACCATCAAGAGCCGAGGCATAAGCGTGGTCCTTGAGCAGAAGAAACGACACATGGCGATCCGAGTCGGCGTAATCATGGCCGGTATTATCCCGCTCAGAAACCCTCACTCAGCAGACAAGCGCTGCACCCTGAACATCAGGGCGCAGTTGCGGCGCGCGGCCGCTCAATCATCGTCCTGAGCTGAAGCTGATAACGCCCTCGCGCATCAACTCCTTGAGAAGCGGGATGCGCTCTTCGTCTCCGGCGGCCTCGGCGGCATCCGTGATGTCGTTAGCGATCTGCTTCGAGAAGTTGATTGGCCCATTCATTGAGCCCCTCCAAATCCAGTTGGCGGTCTGCTTCGTCAAGGACGCTCCGGTGGTCTTGGAGTGGGCCTCCATGAGGTTGTCGGCGATCGTGCGGCTGCTAACGCCTAGAGAGGCGGCGGCGTGCAGCACGGTATTACTCTTGTCGACCGACACTCGGCTAACATCCATCAACCTCTTCACTTCAGACCTCACCGTGTCAGGATTGAGCTTGTTCTTACGCTTGAACATTCGACCCATTTCATCCTTGGCGTTGATCAGTCCGTCCATCGAGTCCTTGATGACCATTTTCAAGTTGGTGTTCGGATCGATCGTTCGGACAGAAAAGCCGAGCGGCATCAGGCTGCGCTTCCACATTTCGATCTCTGCGATCTCGCGATCACCGAAAACCGCTGGAGCGAGCGTCTCTTTCCCGATATTCATACGGGCAAGCATCTTCAGCGTCCCAGGAACATAGGCTTGGCGGGCCATGTATGTGAGGCGCTCATTAAATTGAGTAAAACCGTCCTTCGTCGGCTCACTGATCGGCTTGTCGTATTGATCCTTGCCGCTGATGATGGCAGTCACAGCCTGAGCCGTCATCGTCTGGTCTCCAAATGGGCCAAACGTATGCCTAACCATATCCCAGGCCCGATCCCTCCAGGCCTGAACCACGATCTCATCGTCCATGCCGGACTCATAGACATCGATTGTCCGAGCCATCAGCGAGCCGAATGTCTCAGCGCCCTTAGTGGTATAGGAATCTGGAAATAGCGTCGCCATGTTGATGTAGGCGATCTTTTCCCCTGGAATGAAATCACCCAGCGGCAGCAGGAATCCGTCGCGGTCCCACTCTGGAACCATCTCATTAAGGGCGTCACGCTTCTCCTCATCCCAGCCGAACAGGTTCGCTAGTAGGCTTGTGCCCACTTGGCTGCCGAGTGTGGCGACGGCCGCAAGTGAGGCTGCGCGACCGAGTCCCTGGTTGAATTGCTCCTGCCCTCCGGGCTCCCCAGCATCCATGCGGCGCTTACCCTCCTGAAGGTCCTTGAGGACCAATGCAATCGAGCCAATGCGGGCGCGGAGCTGTCCAACGGAGAACGAGACGAAGTTCCCGAATAGCGGATTGAATCGCTTCCAGTCACGCACAAGCTTCGGCTCTAGGTCGAACGAGAACATCACCTGAACTGCTCGACGCGCGGCCTCCTGCTCGATCTGATCGGCGCTCCAGGCGGGCTGCGACTTCGTCAAGCGCATCACCTCAGAGTTGAAGGCGGCGATCTTGAAAAATGTGTCCCCTTGGAGGTAGAGGCGCTGATGGGCGCGGCGTAATTTCTCAGCGGCACGCTTAGCCTTCTGGCCAGCCCCCGACATCATGATTGAGCTTTGGGATGCGCCTGCCGCGAGCCCACCAAGCAGTCCAGACATCATATCGTCAGAGCGAGCAAACATGTCCTGGATGTCTGCCAGTTGCCCAGCGTCAGCTACACCCAAGCGAATCAGCTTCTCATAGGTCCGGCGCGCGGCCTCAATCTTGGCGTCACGAATTGACCTCTCAGCCAGGACCCGCGGGTCGCTGGTTGGGCTATTGTCGCGAGCGTTGGCGAACTCAATGGTCTTCACCAACTGGAAGGCGTCCCCCATGCCTCGGAAGTAGCCATTCCCTAGCATGTGCAAGAATGAGGAAATGATGTTTTTCATAGCCGTGGGCCACGAATAGACCGTGTTCATCACTTTGAAGTTTCCGTTCAGCGTCATCATTGCGCTCATGAATGGCCCAATGTTGCGCATCCCGTAATCGTCCTCCATGACCTGCTTATACCAGCGAAGAGTCTCTGGGCGCATGCGGAATCCAGCCAGAGGGCCCTTGGACAAGGCCTCAAGCATATTGGCGCCAGCCTCGTCGTTGGTCAGAATTGGGTTACCCTCCACCTGAGCAGTGAAGCGCGTGTCGTCAGGCATGCCAACAAAACCCTGCTCCAGTCCAATATCGCGAATGGAAGCCTGGAAGTTGTGTTTGGCGATGATCTCACTGAGCCTGGACACCGTCTTGGCGATCCGAACCATAGGATTCAACTCCATGCCAGTCAGCGGGGCCAGGATGGTCGCCAAGGTCTCATCCTTGATGCCGCGACTAAGCACAGCGGAAGGGACTCCCATTCCGTTTGTTTGCAACGGGTCCTGCTTCATTTTCTCAACGCTCATGGTATCGAGCACGCTGCGCACTAGAGCCTCCGCGTCCGCTTCGTTGTCCACTGCGCCACTGTCAATCAGGTCCTGAAACACCTGAGTCAGGACTGCCTTGTTGTTGGGCGAGAACGCGCGATCAACGAGACCATTCTTTGGAATGTGCGGGAAGGTGCGGTGCAGATAAACCCCCATGTTTTGGGAGATCACAGCCGCCAGTGGCCCATGCACAACGCCGTCATCCAGCAGCCTCTGGGAAAGCTTATCAATGAACTCACGGGCCTGGAATGCAGCAAACGCCACCTCGTTATTACTCACCTTCGTCAGCTCGCGCTGTGCGGCAGCCTTCTCTGCAACCGTCCTAGCAGTCAGGAACTCGTTGATCCGGCGGTAGATGAGAGCCACCCGATCCGAGGTGGTCGATAGGGTGATGCTGCGGTCAATCGCCTTCTGCATGTCGTCCTGGATGAACGTCAAGGTTGCTGTGATCTGGTTGCGCCAACGCTTTTGGTTGAGGTTAGCGATGAACATATCCTGTGGCCCACCGTTGCGGGCAGTCATGCCGTGAACCAAATAGCGGGCAGCCGACCACATCTGACGGGTCCTGGTGCTCGATTCGTATTCACCCATAATGAGGCGACTGTGCGAGCGGTCGGCGGGGCCGCTTGCGATTTTGCTCATGTTCGGCTCATACTGGTAAAGCGTCCGAGTGGATTCAATTTCCTTGGCCCTGGCCTCAGCGATGTCAGCCTCCTCCAGCATACGGTCGGCGGTGGCCGTGCCTTGCCACTCCTTCTTCTTTGTCCGGTTCCGCTGAATCCTTGCAAATTCATTCAGGGCTTGAGCGTCGCGCTCCGTGCGAATCATCTCAACGAGGCTGGCGTGAATCTCGTCCACGTTGCGGCCCTTGAGTGCCTTATAGAGGGCCGTAACGCGATTCTTGATCGCTTGTGCTGCATTCTTCACGTCAGTCTTGTTGCGTGGCTTAACCTTCTCCGGCACGCGCGCACCCATAGTGGCTGGATCATCCACGGCCTTACCTTCACCGGTCGCCTTCACCATTGGCTTACTGAGGCCCAAGGCAGGGGCGTTCATTTGGTCCTGAGCCATTTGCACGATCTTCAGAACCTCCTCATCGGAGAAGTCGGCTCCTGGGTGAGCATCCTTGACCATCTGGATCATCTTCTCGGCATCGATCTCTTCGTCAGTCGTGGCCAGCTCGAAGGCGCCTCGGCTACCCAAGAACAGCTCATCATAGACCTTCATCGTCGCACGACCCTGAGGGGTGGAGTAAAACTCCTTCTGGGTGTCGATGAGGTCTTTGCGCTTCGTCTTCCAGATCGACTGCACCATGCGGGCAAGCGCCACGATCTGAGCCTTCGCCCCAGGGACGCCGTTCACGCCGCGCGCGAAATACATGTTAATCGAGTCAGCGATGCGCTCCTCAACGAACCTCCAGGCGTCTTCGCGCTCCTGCGAGCCCTCCTCGAAGTTCTCTGGGTCCATGAGCCCACCTTTGGTGGC
>Ga0181358_1001468_pt1 | contig 10807 bp, 7 predicted proteins | sample Fa13VDMM110SD_FD_130096 | JGI IMG/M metagenome (GOLD analysis project Ga0181358, IMG submission 130096) | Freshwater viral communities from Lake Michigan, USA - Fa13.VD.MM110.S.D | ecosystem: Environmental > Aquatic > Freshwater > Lake | place: USA: Michigan | collected 2013-09-24
CAAAGCCGGTGAAGAGGGCAGGCCGGTGACGGCCGTGCTCAAGGCCCTGGGCCTGAGCGCTGAAGAACTGAAAAACAAAGACCCCGCCGAGGCCCTGCTGGACGTGGCCAAAGCCTTCCAGCAGTTTGAGCGCGACGGCAACGCCGCCCGCGCAGCGCAGATCCTGTTTGGCAAGTCTATTCAAGAGGTTGCGCCCTTTTTAAAAGAGCTGTCAGAACAAACCAAGCTGGTCAGCAAGATCAGCAGCGAGTCCGCGCAAAACGCTGAGGCTTTCAACAAGCAGCTCTTCAACATCCGCGCCAACGCTGAAGACTCCGCCCGCTCGCTGACCAACGCGCTGCTGCCTGTGCTGACCACCATTTTGAAGGGCTTGCAAAACATACCGGCCAAGCTCAACATCCTGGGCACCATCAACGAGCTGAAGGCCGCTGACACGGCGCTGCGCTCGCTTGAAGCGCGCCGCGACAGCAAATTCAATTTTGCGGGCAACCTTGAGGCTGAAATCGCCAAAGCCAAAGCCCGCCTGGCAGCCGCCAAAAAAGACTTTGCCGCGCAAGACGTTTTCCCCGGCCAGCCCACCGACGACGGCTCTTTTGACCGCGTCGAGGCTGCCCGCCTGGCCAGCAAAAAAAGAAAGCTGGTGATCGAAGATGACAAACCTCCGAAGGGGCCACGCGTCAAGGACACCGCCGAGGCCGAGGCCAGGGCCCTGCTCAACCTTGACATTGAAAACATCAGAAAAGCCAACGAGCTGCTGGTGGCCAGCTACAACAACGCCGAAAAAATCCTGGAGGCCAACCGCGCCGCTGGCCTGGTCAACGAGCGCGCCTACTACGCCGCCAAAATAGGCTTTGTCAACCTGGACACCGCCGCGCAAGAAGACGCGCTGACCAAAGAGCTGGCCCGCCTGCAGGCTGAAAAGTTGAGCAGTGCTGCCGCAATTGAAAACAAAAAGAAAATTGTCGATGTTGAAGCCAAGCTGGCCAGCGTGCGCGCCAGCGCCGTCACCAGCGTTGAGGTTTTAAAGACGCAAGAAACCGCCGCCCTTGATAAAATTGCCCAAAGCTACCGCGAGGCCGAAGAAGCCGCCCGCAGCTACCTGAACACCTTGCGCCTGCAGCAAGACCGCGAGACCGCCGGGCAGGGGCAGGGCAGGGTCGCGCGGGCCCGCAATGCAGGCGTCAACCAAAATGAGGACAGGTTCACCCAGCAGCGCCAGCGGCTGGAGCAAGACAAACGCAACGGCGCATTCAACGGGCGTGAAGACGACTTCCAAAAAGAGCTGGACCTGATCCGCAGCTCTGAGGCCCAGGCGCTCGAGATATATACCAACGGTTTTGACCAACGCCTTGCAGCACAGCAAAACTGGCAGATAGGCGCGAGCGAGGCTTTTAAAAACTACTACGACGAAGCCGGCAACATTGCCAAGCAGACCGAGGACGCATTCACCAGCGCCTTCAATGGCATGGAAGACGCGCTGGTCAACTTCGTCAAGACCGGCAAACTTGACTTCAAAAGCCTGGCCGACAGCATCATCAGCAACCTGATCCGCATCGCGGTGCAGCAGTCCATCACCAAGCAGCTGGCATCGGCTCTGGGCGACTCAGATATCTTGGGCGTTTTGCTGGGCGGCCTATTGGGTGGTGCGCGTGCTGATGGCGGGCCAGTGTCAGCGGGCAAGCTGTACCAGGTCAACGAGCGCGGCCCCGAGCTGCTAGAGACCGCTGGCAAGCAATACCTAATGATGGGCAGCCAGGGCGGCAACGTGGTGCCCAACGGCGGCGCTGCCAGCGCTGGCAACAGCGTCACACAAAACAACACCTTTATCGTGCAGGGCCAGGTCGACCGCCGCACGCAAGAGCAGATCGCGGCACGCGCAGCCGCAGGTGCCCAGCGCGCCCTGGCCCGCAACTACTGATCATCATGGCCATCACCATCCTCTCAAGCATCATCATGCCCGCCAGCGTCATTGTGGCGGGCTTGTCTGGCAGCAACCGGCGCAGCAACACACGCGCCGTCAACCAGGGCGGCTACGGCACCATCAACGTAGGCTGGCACCGCACCCTGCGCGAATTCGACCTTGGCTTTATCCCCATGCTGGCCAGCGAGTGGCGCACCATCGAGGGCCTGCACGAAGCCACAGCGGGCGGCGCGTATGGCTTTTTGCTCGAAGACCCCAAGGACTGCACCGTCAGCGCCACCGAAGGCCTGCTACAGCCGCAAGACGCCGCCGTCAATGCCGGTGTGGCCGGTGCAGGCTATGGTGTGCCCACCTACCGGCTTTACAAGCGCTACAGCGCCATCGGCTCGGCACTCGTCAATGACCGCTACATTGGCCGGCCGCAGCCAGCAGGCCTGCAGCTGCTGCGCAATGGTGCGGCAGTCACCCTGGGCAGCGCCCCTGGCAACGCCGCCATCAGCGGCAACCTGGTCACCTTTGTGGCCGACCAAAGCGCCAGCGTGACAGCCGTCACAGTGGGCGCCACCACCAGCGTCACGCTGGCCAGCGGCATTGGCCTGGCATCAGGCGGCAGGCTGTTTCTGTCGGACTTGCTGGGTGCTGATGCGGCCCTGCTAAATGGCCGCAGCCACAGCATCACCAGCCTCGTGGGCAACGTGTACACACTGGCTACCAACACTGCAGGCAAGCTCATCACCGGGGGCGGTACAGGCTATCGCTACCCGCAGGCCAGCCAGGCGCTAGCCTGGACAGGCCGCTTTTACGTGCCGGTGCATTTTGCGGCTGATGACCTGCCCTGGCAGCTGGTACGCGGCGGCGCACCCGACACGCGGCTGATCGTCGGCCAGTCCATCACCCTGCAAGAAGTGCGCGAGGTTGAGGCGTGAAAACCCAAACCGTCGCCCTTGCCGCCCACCGCGCCATTGGCACCACCACGCTGGCCTATTGCTGGCGGGTGACGCGGCTCGACGCGCAGGTGTTTGCCTTCACCAGCCACGATGCAAACATTGTGTTTGAGGGCGTCACCTACCAGGCCGCGCCCGGTTTCACGCCATCGGCCATCACCAGCGGCTCAGACCTGTCGGTCACCAACCTTGAAATCGTCGGCCCCATCAGCACCGCCACCGTGCAAGAAGACGACGTTATTGCAGGCCGCTGGGACGGCGCGGCCGTCGAGGTGTTTGAGGTCAACTACAAAGACCTCAGCATGGGCCGCATGCTTATCAGTAGCGGGACGCTAGGCAATGTCGCCACCGGGCAAACGCAGTTCCAAGCCGAGCAGCGCGGCATTGAGCAGCAGCTGCAACAGCCCGTGGGCCGCGTGTTTGCCCCCACCTGCGACGCTACCCTGGGCGACGCGCGCTGTGGCGTTAATCTGCCCGCCCTGCAAGTCTCAGGCACGGTCACGGCAGTCGCCAGCACCCGCGCTTTTACCGCTGCTGCCTTGACCCAAGCGTCTGACTATTTTGGCGCTGGCGTCGTCACCTGGCTAACGGGTGCCAACGCCGCGCTGCGGATGGAAGTGCAGACGTTTGCGTCTGGTGTATTTGGCTTGGCTTTGCGCATGCCATACGACATCACGGTCGGCGACACCTTTACGGTCGTGCCAGGCTGCCGCAAGCGCCGCACCGAAGACTGCAAAAATAAGTTCGTCAACGTGATTAATTTTCGCGGCTTTCCTGATGTGCCGGGCAACAACAAGGTGCTGGGCAGTGCCGGGCTGACCTCCGCATGACCAATTTATCAACCACCCCACAGCAGCGCGCTATCGTGACTGAGGCGCGCAGCTACCTGGGCACGCGCTGGCTGCACCAGGGCCGCACCCGCACAGGCATCGACTGCATTGGACTGGTAATCGAGGTCGCCAAAAAAGTCAAGGGATGGGGTTTTGACATCACCAACTACCCACGCCAGGCCACAGACGAAACCATGCTGGACTTGTGCCACGAGTATCTTGAGCCGGTCAGCACAGCCTGCCTGCAGCCCGGCGATGTGCTGGTCATGGCCTTTTACCACCAGCGCCACGCCGCTGTCGTGGGCGACTACCCGATCTACGGCGAGGTCAGCATGATCCACGCCTACGCACCCGCCCGCAAAGTCATTGAGCATCGGCTTGACAGCCTGTGGATGTCGCGCGTCATCGGCGCTTTTCGTTTTCCTGAAGGGCACGCGTAATGGCGCAACTTGTTCTAGGCGTGGCAGGCGCGGCGCTGCTGGGCCCGCTTGGGTTTGGCCTGATGACGGCCAGCACCGGCTTTTTGGTGGGGTCCACCATCGGCAGCCTGCTGGGCGGCTCGCAGGGCAGCAACGCACAAGGCCCACGGCTAAACGACCTGAGTGTGCAGGCCAGCACCTACGGCACCGTGGTGCCCGTGGTGTATGGCAGCTACAAGGTCAACGGCAACGTCATTTTTTGCACGGATTTGCGCGAGGTCTCCACCACCACCACCATCGACGGCAAGGGCGGCCCCACCGCGAGCCAAACCACATACAGCTACAACTGCGACATCGCCATCGCCCTGTGTGACAACCAGATCGACGCCATCCTCAAGACCTACAACAACGGCAAGCTGATCAGCGACACCGGTGCAAACGCCAGCTTTGAAACCCTGCTGGCCAGCAGCTTTCGGGCTGAGTCGTTTGCCCTTTACAAAGGCACGCAAACCCAGCTGCCAGACCCTACCATTGAAGCAACTTTAGGCGTAGGCAACACGCCAGCGTTTAGGGGCGTTGCTTATGTGGTGTTCACGGCGCTCGATTGCCCCAACGGCCAAATCCCGCAGCTGAGTTTTGAGGTGCTATCTGAGGCCGTGGACTCAGTCGTTGTCAGCACTGGCACCCAGCAGTCTTTGCGCTATGAGGGTTTGGGCTATACCAGCGGCGTCCAGACGCAAACGTATGTCGCCGAAGGCGCTGAACCCACTCCCATTTTAGGTCTTGTGTTTAACAGCAACTTAGTTGACTATGCGTTCCGACGCTATCGGCTTGGCCCAAATTATCTAGAAGACCAGGGCATTGGCCCGAACACTGGTGTTCGTATGCAGGCTCAAGGCTTGCTCGGCTCGTCTGATATTGCGATTCAAGTTGTGCAAGCGATCAACAGTGCAGCTAGAGACACCAATCTGACTCTGGCATTTGGGCCAGACGGCAATGTGATCAAAACTTTCAATAGGGCGATGTTTGAAGCTCCTGACCAATTGTTCATTGGCTTTGCAAAATATGGCAACTACATTGTTTGTAAGCTGTATTCGTTCAGCCTGATCATCTTTGCCGTTTACAGTTGGGACACAGCCGAACTGGTCACGCAAGTCAGTGGCTCACCTTCTGATTTTAGCTTTGCCAACTCTGACTTTGTCGTCACCTCAAATTTTTTGTGGGTTGAAAAAAAAGCGTCTGGTGTGCGCAGCTTGGAGCGCAGGGACATCACCAACCTTGGCAATAGCGTTACCTATTCGCTGAGCGGGGAGCTTGCCAACGCCAACAATTTGATCAGGTTAGCGCCGCAGCCCGGCGACGCAATTGCCGTTTTTACCAACACATCCGGAACGCTCCTGCAACTCTGGCAAATCAACGCAGCAGGCACCATCACTGAGCGCGGGCGCGACGCCGCATCGAATCTTCGAGCCCTATACGTCAACCACATATTCAGCAGCGCGCGCGCCATCCGCGTTGAGGGCACCAACATCACGGGCGTGCTTCTGGATGACACAGGCGGCAGCTCTTATACGGTCAAGCCCTTTGTCTACCGCCTCAACGCATCAACCGCCGACCCTGTGCCACTGGCCAGCGTCATCACCGATATCTGCAAACGCGCCGGGCTCGACGCCGCGCTGCTGGACCTGACCGATATTGCCGACACCATTACCGGCTACGCGCTGACCAATGTGTCCACCGCCCGCGCCAACCTGGACCCACTGCTGCAGTCCTATCTGATCGACCCCGTCAAGTCCAACGGCAAAATTAAGCTGCGGCCACGCGCCGGGCAGGCCAGCGTGGCCACCATCGGCTTTGACGAGCTGGGCGCTGTGCAAGACGGCTCAATCCCCGGCGAGCCGCTGGCCACCCAGCGCACGCAAGAAGACGACCTGCCGCGCAGCCGCGCCATCAGCTACATCAACCAGACCAACGACTACCAGACAGGCACCGAAGTCGCCCGCCGCATCGTCACCAGCAGCATCAACGACCAAACCCACCAGCTTGCGGTGGTGATGACCAGCGACCGCGCCGCCAGCATTGCCAATGCGCTGATGTTCAACGATTGGGCCGAGCGCAACAAACGCATCGCCAGGGTTTCACGCTCATTTGCGGCGGTCGATGCAGGCGACGTGGTCACGGTTGAATACCCACGCGGGCGCTTTTCGCCCATGCGCGTGACCCGCGCCAGCGACAACGGCACGGCCTGCGAATGGGACCTCGTGGACTATGACGGCAGCGTCTACACCGTGCAAGCGCTGGGCAGCCCATCCACCGGGCAGGCAAGCGTGCCTCTCTTGTCCCCGACTCGACTTGCTGTGCTGGACATTCCGATTCTGCGCGACGCCGACAACAATGCGGGCATCTACGTTGCGATGGGCGGGCTGACCAGCAGCTGGCCCGGCGCTGTGCTGTACATGGGTCAAACCGACGCGGCTCTAACGGTAGCCGGGAGCGTCGGCACATCGGCAGTGCAAGGCTACGCCATCAGCGCGCTGCCGGATTGGCAGAACGGCCTGATGGACCAACTCAGCACTGTGACGGTGTCGCTGCTGTATGGCGAGCTGTTCAATGCCAGCCGCGCCGATGTGCTAACCAGCACTGTCAATGCAGCCGTGCTGGGCAACGAGATCATCCAGTTCACGACAGCCACGCTGGTCAGCGCGGGCGTGTACCAGCTCAGCGGCTTGCTGCGCGGCTTGCGCGGCACGGCACGGGCAATGGCCAGTCATGTATCAAATGAGCGCTTTGTGATGCTGACGGCTGCGTCGCTGGCCCGGCCCACTTACGACCTGTCTGAGCTGGGCCAGGCCAGGCAATTCAGAGGCGTCACAGTCACCCAGCAAATCAGCGCCGCGCAGTCAACCACCGCCATCAATACCGGCGTCGGCCTCAAGCCCTTTGCGCCCTACAACTGCCGCGCAGCACGGCAAAGCAACGGCGACATCCGCATCACCTGGGCGCGCCGCACCCGCCTGGCTGAAAACTGGCTGCTCGGCTCTGTGCCGCTCGGCGAACGCAGCCAGGCGTACCAAGTCGAGGTGCTGCTGGGCGGCACGCTCAAGCGCACACTGGCAGTCACCACCACGCAGGCCGACTACACACTCGCAGATCAGCTGCAAGACTCTAGCGGCATTGTGACCGCTGCCACGGTGCGCATCTACCAGATGTCCGTCGAAGTCGGGCGCGGCGACGTATTGGTTGCCAGCATCACCGTGGCGCAAACTGCCAGCGACGCATCACAGCCCGCCAGCAGCTTTCCAGCGGCCACAGAAAATCACTTATATCCGCTGCTCAAAGCAGGCAGCACATTGATTGCAGTGGCGACCGCAGAATATGAATCAGCCACGCTGCAAAGGGTGTTTGAAAGCTCAGACGACGGCGTGACATTTGCTGCTCTTGCAAGTTATTCGCCGCTGCTGTCGCGCTATCAAAAGCTTGTTTCTGGGCGCTCGGACGGTGTTTACATCAGTTTGCCGGGCGAAGACGTGGTTAATTCTTCAATCCGCGACTTTTACGTCACACGCGGCGTGGTCGGCAGCTTGCCTGTTGTGGGCACGTTTAAATTTAGCCGACCAGATGTTCCCGCTGTAGTTGCTAACGATGGGACAAAATTCTATGTCCTGACCACACTAAATCAGCTTTACACCAGCACCGATGGCACAAACTTTACGCTGCAAGGTACGCCGACAGGCTTGCCCGGTTACTTTAGGACAGGCTCCACCAGCTTGCTAAAAGTAGGCTCGCGCTGGTTCATTCATGACCTTGTGTTTTGTTACTACACGACCGATGCAACAGCGATGTCAGGCTGGACTGTCTGCACCATGCCCGCAGATACGACGGCCAAGTTTACAAACATTGCCGTGCTGTCTGGAAATTTGTACATGGCAGCATTAAAGCAAACAACATGGAACACACAAAAACTCGTAATTCTCCGCTCAACAGATCACGGTTCTACCTTTTCATTTGTTCGTGACACCGCAAGCTACCCTAGTTTCGCTATTGGCAATGAAAGTCCCGCTGGCGTCTTTGATGTGTTTGCCCTCGGCTCGCAGCTTGTGACGGCGGCGGTTAATGGTGGCCTCGTGGATTTAAGTTCCGACGGCGTAACGTGGACAAGCGGAAGCGGCCAAAGTCTTATTCAACGGGGCGTTCTTCAGTCCGGCAGCAAACTTGTTGTCCCTGCCTTGCGCGTGCCACGCGCGACGAATGAACCGACTGAGCAGCTGCGCTACACAAGCAACGGCACTACTTTTACCAACTCCACCGGGCTTTAGAACATGGCCAACTCAACCACCAACATTCAGCAAGTCATCGCGGGCAGCGGCGCAGCCACGCAGGTCAATGAGAACTTCGACGCTACTAGCCCCGCGATGCTGTATGGCCGGAACGCCGTCACCAGCACCGGGTTTGTGTGGGGTTTCGTGGGCGGCTGGTTTAACGGCGTGGCCGTGGCCAACGGCAACGTCACGCTGACGGCCAGCGCCACCAACTACCTGGTGGCCGACCGCACCACAGGCGCAGTCAGCGCCGCCACCAACACGGTTAACTGGCTAAACGTGGCGGCTTATTTGCAGCTGTACGAAGTCGTCACGGGCGCCAGCACAGTGACCAGCTACATCGACAGGCGGCAAGCCGTAGGCGCATCCGGCGGCAGCGGCGGCGGGATTACAGGCTTTACCGCCAGCATCAACTCGGCAGCGCCCAACGCCACCGACAACGCCTCAGTCTTGCAGGCGTCAGGCGGCAGCACCATTCAAGATGCCGTCTTGTCGGCAAAAGGCGGGGGTGCAATTCAAGCCACCGTTGCAGATTCGGCGGCAGCAGGCGGCAACAAGCGCGGCACACAGGCTGTGGACTGGCAAACGCGCCGGTCAGCAGCCGATCAGGTGGCGTCTGGCACCAACTCAAATATCGGGGGCGGTTACGACAACAAGGCGTCAGGCAACGACTCAACCGTTGCGGGTGGCCGGGGCCATACCGCCTCAGCCGTGGCTTCAACTGTCGGCGGCGGCTTTAACAATGCGGCAACCAGCAGCGGCGCGACCATCGCTGGCGGCGGCTACAATACCGCGTCGCAGCCTTACGCCACAATTTCAGGCGGCAACAGCCACACCGCGTCTGGCGCGTATTCCAACATAGCTGGCGGCAGCGGCAACACAACAGCGGGCGGCTCGGCCGCAGTTGGCGGCGGCAATTACAACGAGGCGTCAGGCGAGTACTCTCACGTGCCCGGCGGCTACCAAGCCACAACGCGCGGCATTTACGGCGCAGCCGCCCACGCCGCTGGCAACTTCGCCACTGTTGGTGACGCGCAGCGGCGCGACTTTGTGCTGCGCACCGCCACCACCAACGCCACCATCACCGACCTGTCGGCAGACGGCGCAACGCCCGCAGCAGCCAACCAGCTGGTGCTGCCCAATGCCGCGCTGTATGGCTTTGAAGCGATGGTCACAGGCCGCAACAACGGCAACGGCGACAGCGCGGTGTTCAGGATTGTTGGCGCTATCAAGCGCGGCGCGTCTGCCGGCACCACAGCACTGCTGGGCACGCCCGTGGTCACAGTCGTCGGGCGCGATGCCGGTGCCACTGCATGGGACGCGGTAGCCGCAGCCGAGACAACACTCGGCGCTTTGCGCTTGCGCGTGACAGGTGCAGCCGCCACCAACATCCGCTGGGTAGCGCACGTCAAAACCACCGAAGTCGTCGGCTGATATTTTTAAACAGGGAGCCAAAATTGATACGTATATTCATAGCCCTCGTCGTCGTCGTGCATCTGCTGTGGCCGCTCTACGCCGTAGCGCAAAACGCCATGAAAACGCCTTTGAGTTATTCGCTGCGCGAGTATGGCGTTGTCCTTGCCACCGCCTTGGTGGGCGGCATGGCCAGCTGGTGGATCAAAGTCAGGCGCGGCGAGATGCAGCTCTGGAATATGGCCGCACTTATCGGCGAGCTGTCGGTGTCTGCCTTCGCGGGCATGCTCGCATTCTGGCTGTGCGAATACCTCAACTTTCACCCACTGCTGACGGCCAGCATCGTCGGCATGACAGGCCACGCAGGCGCGCGCGGCCTGACCTGGCTCGAATCCATCGGCAAAAAAACCATTGAAAAACGCCTGGGCATTGACACACCCGACACAACCAAAGGCCAGCCATGAACCTGTCGCATCACTTCACCCTGGCCGAGCTGACCTCCAGCACCAAAGCCGCCCAGCTGGGCATTGACAACACCCCAGCGCCCGAGCTGCTGCCCCGCCTGGTGCTGACGGCCGAGATGCTGGAGCGCATCCGCAGCACCCTCAATGTGCCCATCATCGTCACAAGCGCGTACCGCAGCCGCCAGCTCAACAGGGCCGTAGGCGGCGTCACCAGCTCAGACCACACCCAGGGCCACGCCGCCGACATCATCGCGCCCGGCTACGGCAGCGCCTACGAGGTCGCCAAGACGCTGGCCCCACTGGTCAGCGTGCTGGGCATTGGCCAGCTGATCCTGGAAGGCATCAACGGCAAGCAATGGGTACATGTCAGCACCCGCACCCCCGAAAAGTTGAGCAACCGCGTGATCACGATTACTGACGCAGGCTCGCAGCTCGGCATTCAGGAGCTCGCGTGACACCCTTTAGCCTGTACGCCAAGCTGGCCGTAATGGCAGCCC
>Ga0181358_1001470_pt1 | contig 10789 bp, 11 predicted proteins | sample Fa13VDMM110SD_FD_130096 | JGI IMG/M metagenome (GOLD analysis project Ga0181358, IMG submission 130096) | Freshwater viral communities from Lake Michigan, USA - Fa13.VD.MM110.S.D | ecosystem: Environmental > Aquatic > Freshwater > Lake | place: USA: Michigan | collected 2013-09-24
TCAGTATGTTCCATTTCTGTTTTAATACCCAATTTAAATTGAGACATTAAATCTTCAATAGGTAGACCATGTTTTTTAGCTATTTGAGGCAATGTTAATTTATCTGCTTTACCACCTTTCATTTGAAATATCGTATTTTATACATATAATTAGAAAAAAACTATTTATAATAAAATTTTATGTTTAGATTTAATCAAAAAACAGCAAATAGGGAATCTAGTGAAGTTAAAAAATTACTTTCAATAATGAAAGGAATTAAAAAATCAGGTCAAAGCAATGTTTCTTATTTAAAGGAAGCTGAAGACCCCACTCTTAACATGTCTGCTGATGCACCTGCTGATGCACCTGAAGATAAAGCATTATCAAATCCAACACCTGAAGAAAATGCAAAAACTACAGAACAAAGCGAGTTTGAAAAAGCAACTAATGATTCAAAAGTAACCGAAATGTCAGATGAAATAGTTAAAGGTGAAAAATTTGATGGTAAGTTAGAATTTACATATGATGTTGGAGAAGATAAACCAACAGTTAAAATTAGTGATGAACTTGAATTAGATGATGATGCTATTGCAACATTACAAAAAATTAAAGAATATTATCCTACTTGGAAAAGCGAAAAGAAGAAAGAAGAAAAATAAATGTCACCAAATACTAGAATTATTTTTCTTTTACTACTTGTTACAAGTATACTTTCTTATTTTTTATATGTTATAAATGATAAGACAGAAAAATATACTGAAGAAGTACAAACAATTAAAAAAGAATCTAGTGATTTTAAATTTAAATATCAAACTTTAAAAAGAATAAATGATTCTATGTTTATTTTAATTGATAAACAAAACGTAAAAATTATTACATTCCAACAAAAATTAAAAGATTTAGAAAATGATGAGAAAAAAGTTAAGTCTATTATTGACAATATTGATGATAGTACCCTTTATAGGTTACTCTCAGAAACTCCATACTAACACATTAAAACCTGTATCATTTACAAAAGTAGATGGTAATGTTATTTATGGTTTTAACTTTCTTCAAACAAGATATCTATACGAAACAAAATTATTATATGATATTTCTGTAAAAAAGAATCTTTATAAAGATTCAATTATTGTATCACAAGACTCTATTATAGATAATTTAAATATTATTAATAAATCAACAAGTGTTTTATTGGATACTTGTAGTAAAAGATATGATAAAAGTGTTAATTTAAATATTAAACAAGAAGAATTAATTAACAAAATGCAAGATAAAATTAATAAAAGGAATATTATAGTCTCTTTTTTGGGAAGTTCAACTATATGTCTTACATTATTTTTATTGCTGTTTTAAACAGCATCACTCCAAGTTCCTTTTCTATTCCAAAGAACTCTGAACAAATTAGTTAAAGTTTTAACAGTAACTTTCTTTATTTCTTCTTCATTAAATTTATCTTTTACCACTTTTTTTAATTCCTTTTCAATAAAAGGTTTTAACTCTTTGATAATTTCTTTTTTTAAAGATTCTGTGTCTTTAGTCATTTAAACTTTAATATAATTAGTTGTTTTTAACTATTTAATAAAAACCTTTAATGGAAAAACAACAATTACAACCTCAACCTATTGACACCAGAGTTAATACAGTTGCTAAGAAAAAAAAGCGTGAATTTAAAAACCGCAAAACATTTTCTTTGAAATCAATGGAAGAATTGGTTGACAGAGTTTCATTTTTAAAAACCAAATATGATACATTAGCGGTTAATGCTCAAGAAAAACTAGGGTATCATTATAATGAAATCTTGAACATCTTATTATTTCATAAATATGTAAAACCAAATAAGAAATTATTTGATATGTATAAAAAGATTAAAGATGCCGTAAATAAAGGATATGAATTTGATAAAAAGAAAAAAGTACAAGAAAATACAATGGGAAAAATAATTAAAGAAAGCAAAAATACACATTTTGCAATTAACAAAAATACTAACAAAATTCTAGAATCTTGGAATTATGAAGGTTATGACCATGATGAATTGAAAACATATAAGGATGAGTATTTTACTAAAGATATAATAACAAAATATCCATTCTTAAATGAAAATGATGTTACTGTTGTAACAAGAGAAAATCTTTCTAAAAGAAATTTAAATGAATCATTAAAAAAGAATTGGGAAAAATATAACTTTACCCATGTCGCTTTACTAAAAGAAACAAATCATATCCTACATGGTTTTAATTATTCAGATATAAGTCAAGAAGAATTAAATAATAATAAAAAAGAATTTTTCTTAGAAGAAATCTCAAGAGTTTATGGTTCTGAAATTGAACCTAAAGATATTAAAATTGTTAAAGTTGAAAAACTTAATAATTTAGGTATTAATGATTCATTAAATGAATCTAATTGGGTTGGGTTAATCAATGAAGCATATTGCGGAAGTAAAATGGATGAAGAACTTAATGAAGGTTCTAGCTATGTTGAATATGATAGTGAAAGAGCAGATGAAGAACCATTTATGTTGCATGGTGAAAAATGGCAATTTGTAAATGCCATTTATCCTAATGGTAAAAAAGATATTGGTGTTTATAGATATAGTGAAGATTTGGTTTATTCATATGATTGGTTTAGAAGAGCCGTTCTTAATGATAAAACAGTAGGTGATGAAGAAACTCTTGAAGAATCATCTGATGTTGGTAGTGTATTTGGTGCTGAAGGTATGCCTGTTGCAAATCCATATATGAGACCTAAGAAAGGTTTTGATTTATCTCCAAAACAAGATATGTTTAAAGCTAAAAACATGTTACCTTCTGTTAAAAAAGGAATTAAAAAATATCAATCTGAATTTTCAAATCCTACTTTTAAACAAACTACAGAACCTGAATTTATTACACCTGTAAAAACAACTCATTTTCAAGGTACTAGAAAGAAAGCAATGAAAGAAAACTATGAATTAGTTGATTTAGATGCTTTAATGAATGATGACATACAATATATTAAATTAGATACTAATAAAAATAATTTTAAGAGTCCAAAAGTTGAATTAATTAGAGAAAACAATAGAGAGTCTATTATTGAATTTTTATTGAAAAATCAAGGTAATGAATTGCCTGAGTTCTATAATAAAAGACAATTTAATACTTTATCATTAAAAACTTTAAATGAATATTATAATAGATTAGTTCAAAGACTTGATTTAGTAAATGAAGAAGCTAAACCAAAAGCATTGCTTGATATTGAAAGATTAAAGAATCAAACTCAAAAAGATTCTAACAATTACTACAAGAAAGATGCTAGTAATAAAACAACAACAATGCTTGTTCAAAAAGGTGTAGGTGATGGTTTAACATATGATAAAGATTCTAGACAAAGAAAAGATATTCCAAAATATGGTTACCAATCTGAAGCACAAAGAGAATATCTTGAAAAAATTCACAGAGGATTAGAAGATGTTCAACCTGAAAATGGTCCTAATGGTGAAGTTGATGCACAATGGTTAGCAAGAAAAGAAGCATTAATGAGTACACAAGAAGTTGGTTCTAAAACATTTAAAGATTCACAAAAAAGAATTGAATTTAAAAATAAAAATAAACTTGGTACAAATAAAGCAGCACTTTTACAAAGAGACCTTCCTAAAGTTAAACAATCAGATAAAGTTTTAAAAGAAAATTCAAATTTTAATCTCGTAAAAGAAAATAATATTTTAGACCAAATCCAATCTTTTTACGTTGATGAGGATAATAGAAAAAAACCTGTTATATTTGATGCAAACGATGTCATTGAAATGGTCAATGAAAATAAATTAGTCGGCTGTAAAGAATTAACTTACAAGGGTTTAGGTCAAACTTTATCTGAAAACTTTAATGCAAAAGTATTAAACAAGAAACTTCTTTACTCAACCGATAGTAAGAAAGTTTACTTAGTTTAGTATGATGGATTTAAAAGACAAAAATAAAATATCAAAAGATAGTTACTATCTTTTATTTACTGAAAATGTAAACTACCAAAAAGTAGAAATATGTAAAGAGTTTATGAGTGACTATACTAAGTTATTCATAAACTCTTTTTTAGGTTTAGATGCTTTTGATAATCAAGAACAGATTAATGATTATATTAAATGGTGTTTTAATAAAAACTGTAAAGAATATAATGAAATATATAATTTTGACTTTTCAAATCAAGAAAAATTATTATCATATTTTACAACGTATTCTAATGAAATAATTACAAAAGATGTTGATTTAAATACATTACTTGTAAATTTATTGCGTATTATAAAAGAAAAATTCTTTATTTATAAAGAAAAAAACACAACAGAATTAAAAGAATTTTTAAATTTATATTTTTTATTTTTTAAATGAACATGAAAGCAAGATACTTTACTTACGAACAAAGACCAAAAGCAATTTATTATCTAACCGATATTAAAGCTGATTTATATCCTAATCATAATGCTGAAGATTTCTTTAAAGAAATTGAAAGTAAATGGATGAATAAACCTGATATTATTATTGTTGACGATAGAGACAATTCATATTTAGGTAGCGAAATTGAAATGTTTAATATTGAAAAATATTTAAATAAATTAGAAGAACTTAAAAAAGAATTGGATTTGTCAGATGAATAAAGAAGAAGAAGAAATCAATGCTCTTAAAAAAGAAGAACAACAAGAAGAGCATTTTTGGAAAGGTTATTCAAATAAATTAAAAGAACAAGTCCGTTCTGAAGATATCTTTGAAGAAGTTAAAAATTTTAATCAGTTAAAAATCAAGGAGAAAAATAATATTTTTAAAAAAATTATGAAAATATTAGGTTTTTAACTTATATTTAAGGCATAAATTTTAATTTTATGCCAGTTTCAAAACAAAGAAAAAATCAAAAACAAAAAAGTAAATCAAGAACTAACAAAATGTTAGATGATTCTAAAAGAATGACTAAAAAGTTTTTAGATAATTACCGTAAAATTATGGAAGCTAAAAATCAATCTGTTGAATCTAAAAACGAAGATTAATGACATTTATTAATAATTTAGAGTCACCAAAGTTTGACTTTAATGATATCTCTTTAGTGCCATCTATTCTAAGTAGAATAGAATCAAGAAGTGAAATTAATTTACCCTCACTCTTTCCTTTAATTGCATCTCCAATGAACTCTGTTATTTCAATTAGAAAAAAAGACAGGTTTAATGAAGAATTTTTAAATTCTTTACTCAAAGAAATGATGGTCTGTATTCCAAGAGGTTATGAGTACAACAGATATATTGAACTCTTTAAGCATAGCAGTCTTAACAAATCAATGTTTAAATCAATATCATTGCAAGACTTTAAATTGATTGAAATCAACTTTAAATTATTTGAAAGATTAATATTACAAGATGAATGTATATTAGTAGATATTGCTAATGGACATATGCGGAAACTACTTGACTTATCTAAATTGTTTATTAAGAACTTTCCTAATAAAAAATTAATGATTGGTAACATTGCTAATCCATATACATATGATGAATTTTCTAAAATCGGTGTCCATTATTGTCGTATTGGCATTGGTGGAGGTAGTGTGTGTACAACTAGTGCTAACGCTTCTGTTCATTACCCAATGGCTTCATTAATTTATGAATGTAATAGTATAAGACAAGCAAATAGACATGAATCTAAAATTGTTGCTGATGGTGGATTTAAAAATTTTTCAGACATCATCAAAGGTCTTGCTCTTGGAGCAGATTATATAATGCTTGGTGGAATTTTAAATAAATGTTTGGATTCCGATTCCCATCCTTATCTTTGGAAAAAAATTAAGATTACCAATATGGATTTGGCTCAATGGCTTTATAGAAATAAATTTTCTTTATATAAAAGACATGTTGGTATGTCCACAAAAGAAATTCAAAAAGTTTGGGGTAGTTATAAACTCAAAACATCTGAAGGTATTGCCAAATGGAATAAAGTTGAATATACTTTTGATGGATGGGTTGAAAATTTCAATGACTATTTGAAAACTACAATGAGTTATTTGAATTGTGCAAATTTGGAAGAGTTAAAAGAAAAAGCTAATTTTATATTCATTACAGAAAATTCATTCAGGAGATTTCATAAATAACAATAATGGCAGTAAAAGAGAAAATTACCTACAAAACATTTAAAGATGAAGAAGTAGAAAAGTTTTTAAATGGTAGAAACATAAATCAAAAACATATTGTATGTATTGAAGGTAGTTCATATTCTAACATAGTTAAATTAGTTATTGATGACCCAGAAAAGAATAAAAAATATATTAAATCTGAAGAATATAAACCATTTGTTTATGTTAAAGACTTAAAGAAACTTGGTATTCCTTTCTATAAAGATAGAAAGGATGAATACAGAAAAAACATGACAAAGTATGGCATCACATTTAAACAGTTAAGAACAACTGATAATAATGGTGCTATAGTTGATAGACTTGAACAAGGTTATAAATATATATTCTATACCGATTCCGATTATGGAATGAGAGATTTGAGAGCATTCTTTTCAAAAGGTGGCCTTGATATATATTGGAAAGCAACTGAATCATTTACTGAAAATTTATTTACCCCCGAAATTAAAGGGGGTAAACCTTTTATATATGACCCTAATAATGATTCCATTGTTTATAACACAATATCAGAAAATTATGAAATTATTATCAGAGGTATAGACAAAGTTATATATAATTCAATACAAATAAAGTATTCAGGTGAATTCAAAGAAGAAAAACCCGAAGATGATGATGATGTTGATGATTTAATTGAAGAAAAACCTAAAGTATCTACAGAATCAAATGGTGTTTTAAAAAAATTAAAATTATTTATCAATTATGAAATCTTTCATGATGAATCAGAAAATGTTTATCGTGTTATCTTTAAAGATAAATTAAATGAAGGTGAAAAGATAAATTTGTTTTATGAAATAAGTAATAGAAATTTTTTCTTTACACTTAAACCTGAAGAACAATACCTTATACAGAAAGGTGTTCGTATGTTCAATGGTTATAAAACATATGATGATGTACATAAATTTGTATTTGATATTGAAACCACAGGATTATATCCTGAAAAAGATAGGATATTTGCTATTGGTTCTAAAGATAATAGAAAATTTAAATCAATTGATTTTGTTCAAGAAATGGATAATGATGATGAAGAAAGAAAACTCATTATCAACCTATTCAATCACATTGATAAATTAAAACCTGCAATAATCTTTGGATATAATAGTGAAGACTTTGATTTTAATTTTGTTCTTAAAAGAGCAGAGAAGTTAGGATTAGATATTGAAACATTAATTACAACTTATCTTAAAGATAAAACAATCAAAAGACTTGAAGATTCTTCTTTGAAAGTTGGTAACGAAACAAAGTATTATACCAAAACAAAAATGTATGGTTATAATGTTTTGGATACCATTCATGCGGTATGGAAAACTCAAGCAATTAATTCAAACATGAAAGAAGCAGGTTTGAAGTATGTCTGTAAATTTTCAGGTATTGCCAAGCCCAATCGTATGTATGTTAAGAATGGTGCTAAGATTTATGAAATGTGGAAAGAGAATAAAAACTATGTTAATAAATCTCAAATCAATGACTATGAATTAATACCTTATGAATATCAAGATAATCCAATTGATTATTTATTAGAAAAACCCGAATATGATTCAATTATATCGGGTAAACAAATCATTGAACAATACCTTGAAGATGACTTATGGGAAACATTAGAAGTTGATAAGCGATATAATGAATCAACATTCATGCTTTCAAAACTTCTACCAACTTCATTTGAAAGAACTGCAACTATTGGTGGTGCAGGTTCATGGAATCTTATTATGACTGCTTGGAGTTATGAGAATGACCTTGCAATTCCATACACACCAAATAAAAAACAATTTACAGGAGGTCTTTCAAGAACATTCAAAGTTGGATATTTTGAAAATATCTATAAGGAAGATTATGCAGGTCTATATCCTGCTATTGGATTGGAGCATTTGGTATTCCCTAGACATGATATAACTAATATTCTATTTAGACTTTTGAGTTATTTCAAGTTTACAAGGGATAAATATAAAAAATGGGGTAAAGATGAAACGCTTGCTGAAGTAGAAAGAATGTTTTATGATACTCTTCAATTACCAATTAAAATTCTTAATAACTCAGAGTTTGGTGCGCTTGGTTCTGAATTCTTTAATTGGGCAGATTTTGATTGTGCTGAACGTATTACCTGTACAGGTAGACAATACCTTAGAAGAATGATTGATTACTTTATGAAGTTTGGAGCAATCCCCATAACTACAGATACTGACGGTTGTAACTTCTCTGTACCCGAATATACAATTGTTGATTTAAATTTTAATGTACTATCCACACCAATTAAAATTGATGATTTAATCTATGAATACGAAGGCGCAACCTATAAAGGTGTTGATGCAATGGTTGAAAAATTCAATAATGATATTATTGCAGGTCAATATATGAAACTTGATAATGATGGTATGTGGATTTCTGCTGCTAACTTCTCAAGAAAAAACTATGCTAACCTTGAATACTCAACACTTGAAGATAAAAATAAGAAAAAGATATTTAATATACCAAAAGAATATTTAGGAAAAGAAAATGAATACGTTAGAGAATACGCAGAGAAGAACCTTTACATGGATGAAGCTTTCAAGAATCTCAAAATTAGGAAATCCAAACCAAAGGTCACAGGGAATACAATCAAATCCAAGACCATGTCGGAATATATTGAGGATTTTATCAATCAAGGAATTAAACTTATACTCACCAACAAACCGAAAGAGTTTATAGAATTTTATTATGAGTATCTAACAAATATTTATTGTAAACAAATACCTATTAAAAAGATTGCATCCAAATCAAGATTAAAACAAACTGTTGAAGATTATCAGAAAAGAGGTGCAGATGTGAATGGTAAATCAAAAGCTAAACAAGCACATATGGAACTTATCATTGCACATGGCATTAATACAAGTGGAGTTGATTTTATTTATTATGTGAACAATGGTACTGCCAAATCACATGGAGATGTTTCTATCAATAAGAAAACAGGAATGTATAATTCTTATGTAATTACTGAAAAAGAATTGAAAGATAATCCCGATATGCTTGGTGAATATAATGTTGCTCGTTATGTTAATAATTTTAATAAACGTGTAACTTCTTTGTTAACTATATTTCCTGAAAAAATAAGAAATACACTTATCAAAGAAAAACCAATGGATAGAGAATATTATAGTGATAATGAAATTCAATTGGTAAACTTTGATAGAGATTCAATTGAAGATTTCTTTTACCTAGAAGAAAAAGAGGTTAAGTTTTGGAATAGAACAGGACTTAAACCTGATGATATATTTACAGAGTTTAAATGTGATTACGAAATTAAATCATATGAGTATCATGATAAATTTTCTGAAATAAAAGAAAAGATGAAAACATTAGGTATTACTTCTAAACTAAAAATGCAACATGAAAAATATAAAAATGATGATATCGTTTTATTATTAAAAAAGGGATATCAAATTGATAATGAAGTTATTGATTTAGAGTATAGTAAATACCTAAGTGTCTCAAATGTATATCTTCCATTAAAAGGGTATAAAGATTTACATGCAATCTATAAAAAAACAAACTCAAAGAAAGTAACAGAAGTAAATAAATTCTTTATATCTAAAGTCATAAAAGGTGAATTAGATATAATTAAAGAAGTTTAAATCTAAAACCCCATAAGAGGGTTAATTCTAACTGGTGATTGCATAGAATTTATTCTTGCTTCTTCCGCTTCATTTTCTTTTTGTTCTTGTTCATTTTTTGCTTGTTGGTCTATCTTAATAGCTTTTTGCTCATCTTCACTGAGTGGTCCGATAAAATTTCTTTGACCTGCTAGAATCGGCCCTTCTTCTATTATCTGATTTCTAGTTGGATTAGGTAGTCCATAATAAATTGGACCAATAAAAGGTGCTTGTGTTTCTCTTTCCTCTGATGCTTTTGATTGAACTACTGGGTCAACAGTAGGATTAGTATTAATCGGCCCTTCTATTTTAGTACTAGCTTTATCTTCACCACTTGACCTTTTTGGATACTGTCTTCTTTCCTGTCTTCTTGAGGAGGTAAATCTTTTATTATCTTCATATTTACCACTATTGAAAGATGTATTAGCAATAAAGCTAGAATCATTTGCAGTTTGAATTCTATCAATTGGACCTGCAAGAGATTGTCCTCCAAGAAGAGTTAAATCCATTGTTATATTACACATTAATGGAATAACACCCATACCTTCAGGATTCAAATCCCAAGTTGATTCTTGTATATCAAAGTTAATTGACCTTGCAATTGCTTTTGAATAAATAAAATCACCATAACGAATTACAAATACAGGCATTCTACCAAACACAGTATTATCTACGCTTGTAATATTATTTAACTTTGAAGGTCTTGTTAATTGATGTAAAAATACATAACGCTTTGTAAAATCAAAAGGAGTTTGACTATTAAAAGATGGTGTAAATGTATTTAATTTCTCAAATCCAACAGGGAATTTATTATTTTTTTTAATTTCTTCAAAATTTAAAGTTAAAAGTGGGTCACAAGGTAAACCTTTTTTTGGTGCAACATCTCTTTTATTTATAGCATCCTTTTCTTCTTGTGTAGGTTTTGGGGGAATAGGTTTTGTATCTTCAGAAGGTTTCATATATCCTGTAATAAGACTAAGTTCAACTCTCCTATCTTGAACCTCATCTATTTCATTTCTGTTTTTAAATGTAGAATTACCTGATGCTTTTGATGA
>Ga0181358_1001471_pt1 | contig 10787 bp, 10 predicted proteins | sample Fa13VDMM110SD_FD_130096 | JGI IMG/M metagenome (GOLD analysis project Ga0181358, IMG submission 130096) | Freshwater viral communities from Lake Michigan, USA - Fa13.VD.MM110.S.D | ecosystem: Environmental > Aquatic > Freshwater > Lake | place: USA: Michigan | collected 2013-09-24
CTAGTTTAGTGTCTTTAAGACGAACTGAGTCAGTAATATTTACAGGGATCATAATTAGTTTTTGGTTTAAAAAATAAAAGGGGAAAGAAAACTAATTCTTTCCCCCTCTTAGAAATCTACAGAGTTAGTACTCGAGGATTACCAGAAGAATCCAACCAAGCATTAAGTGCTGTATCCAATAGTCCGATTGCTGGGTGAGCAGTAGTACCAGTGGAGTAGCGTGGAATACAGATGATCTCGCGGAACGGAGAAACAGATACGTTAGAAGTATCGATTTGCTCTGCTTTAGAGTGAAGAATGCTGTACACAGTGTAAGCTTGTCCGTCTACGATTGGAGAAGGAAACTTAACGACTGGATCTTGCACGTGGTTTTGAGCGTATTTACGCTGTCCAGCAGTTGCTTGGTACAACAGCTCGAGTGAACGAGAATCACCTTGACCTTCGTCCGCCTGAACTGATTCTACGTCAGAAACAGTAGAGAAATCAAAACCAGATTTAAGACCTATAAGAAGACGAGTTTTAACTTGTGGAATATAATCGATATAAGCAAGACGTGAATCTAAGCCCATGATCATGATACCAGTTGCAGTACCGCCTGTAGATGTGCCTGCGTTAGCAAGGTCGATAGACAGGAGGTGCGTAAAGCTAGATGCAGTCGCAGCAGCTTGGATAGAATCTACCATTGACTGTGTGAAAGTGATAGAGCGAGCTACACCATTATAAGTAAACACAGTGAAAGAATCACCAGCTGCGATACCAGAAATTGCAGTACCAGCAGCGGCGCCACCAGCACCAGAGTTAGCGATACCTACTGTGAAAGCGATCATCGGATCAGAACCTTGGAAGCGAGAAGCCAACAAGAAGTATTCAGAGTTGCGGTTGATTTCGTACGCAAATTGGGCACAGATCCAGTCGATTGGGAGTGGGTATGTAGAAGCCAAGTTAGTGAAATCAGGAGTTGTTTTCTGAATAGTAGTAGAAGCTACAGTATGACGAGAGAACTGATTGTCGGTACGAGCGCCGTTGAAAGCGATAGTTAAACGGTAATCAGTGTTGTCAAGTACGTTAACTGCTCCAGTAGTAGCAGAAGAAGGAACACCTACAGTCCAGATGTTGTGTTTACCCAAACGGTAAGGCTGCTTAGTAACAGTTACGCGGTTGTTTACACCGTTAATGTTAGAAGTTTTCTCGAAAGGACGAACGAACAAAGGATAAGCAGCTGTGCTGTTGTTAATGTTAGCAGAGTTACCGTTTCCTTGGTAGATAGCGATTACTGGTGCTTCGGTTACAGTAGGGGTAGCATCAGTAAAGGTGTTGATTGCTACTGTACCAAAAGAAGACATCGACACAATGCCAAGTTGACCATTTGTTAGGTTAACGTTGCCAGTCGAAGAGTTTGCGATAGTTCCAGTTACAGGAATCGTGGTTGCCGCTGGGAGCGCAACTAACATAGATTCAACCGGACGTTTGTTGTTAGATACCATTGTTTTTGTTTTTATTCATTGATGTTTACCTTCAGGTTTTTAAGCTGAATGTACTCGGGATTCTCAATGTTCAGTGATGCTAGTTGGCAAGCAATGTCGACTATCTCTGAATGAGTGTGAGGGGGAAATTCTAAAGTTTGTTCAGGATACACTACACCATCTATATAGGTGTAAGAACCAAAAGAAACTTTTGTTGGGTATTTAATGTACTCTGGATATACTTTTGTAACAGATAAAGTGCCAGGATAAATAAAGATGGACGAACCAGAACCTAATGAAGATCTTCCGTAATTATAGAGAATGAACTCTTCGGAAGGTTTATTAAACGAATCTTCTAATAAAACTCTGTAATCGTCGTGTTGAGCGAACTTCATTTTTATTTTCTTAGCGCAGTTATTCACCGTTACGTCCGCATAAATAGACACTAGTTGAAAATACGGAAAAGAAAAAGAGGAGATACTTAACTCGTACACGTTGGAAGTAGCGTCGAGCGCTGGTGTAATACCAGGCTGGAGCGGGTACTTTATTACTAGTGTAGATAGATCGTCAATTCTTTTCTGAGAAGCTTCAAATCCGGTCTTTTTAGGATTGGATCTAGAAGAGCTTCTTTGTTTCAAGAAGACCATTTGAGCTTCATTTAACAACCAGTCTATTTCCGCCACATTAAAGTCTGGGTTAGATTGGGTATCAACCCGATCCATGTTTAACTTAAATTGATAATGTAACTCTCTGATCGTTGCCATTTATTAGAATTTTTCCTGTATTTCTTTTTTAAGCTCATCTACTTCAGTAGCCTTCTTAGGATTAAGAATGAAGTCGATTGCTTCGTCGTATCTTTCTCCGATAACCAAAGGTCCTACAGAACGTAAGTAAGTATAAGTTTCTTGCTTATCCATTATGATGCGAAGTTCTACACCTTGTTTTAATAGGTACATTGCTTCGAGTCGATCTCTACCGTGTTTAGTTTTAAGCTGTGTAAACAAAGCCATGAACTTGTCGATAGGGGAATTAGGTAAGAAAGAAGAGTTCTCAATATAAAGGGTAAGCGTATTGTGTGCTTGTGCGTTAGACATCTTGTTAGAAGCTCTAGGCTGAGCAATACCAAGTAAGGCAACGAATTTGCGCTTGTAGGTATCAGTCATATCAACATCTTCTAAAGCTGCCATAGCTTGGGTTTTCTTACGAGATTTCTGATACTTGAGTTCGTCTGATTCGTTTTCCAAAGCGATGTAGTACTGAGCTTTCGGCCACTTGTGCTCTCGCCATTCTTTCTCAGAGTTAGCTACTTTAGAGGAAGCTAAAAGTACGTAGTAGCCCATTTCATCGTCCATGTTATCTAAATCCAGAACCGTAGCTCCGTCTTTTAGTTTCCACGACATGTGTTGAAAGTAACTAAGCGTAGCTGTATCTCCTTTGAAATATCTAGGGGCTAAAAGGTTAGTGAAGAATCCTTTTGGTTTTCCCCACTTTTCTTCCATCTTATCTTGAAGAGTAAGTTTGTTACCTTTTTCATCTAATCTTTGCAGACCAGTTTTATCGTCGATCCACGGAGTATATGAAATGTAGTTAGCTAAACCACCTGTAGACGGGTTTGGAAGAGCACAAAGTCTGTCGTCGGCTCTTCCTACCTTTGTCTTCTTAAGCTTCATTCCTGACGAATCAGAAACCCAATCTGAAATCCCGGTCGCTGTAGACCTAGGGATACTATATATAAATACTAAATTTGGCATAATTTTCTAAGTTTACTTGCTAGGTGCAAGACGCGTATATTAAACACGCAATTAATCAAATAAAAAACCTATAGTCGTTGTAAGAACAGCAGTAGAGGCGTTGCCTATTAGTGCTGCTTCTGAAACAGGGAATAAAAATTGGATCGGTAAACACGCTGCGAATAAGGCAATAGAACCTCGTAGCAAGTAATATTTCCATTTCTTCATGCCTTTTAACGCAGGTAGTTGTAGAAATTTTTCTTGTAAAATGTGTACGATCCCTAGAACACTAATCAATATCGTCAGTGCGTTTAATATCTCCATCTTTTCTAATGTTAAATATGTTGAATATGATAGAAGGATTCTTGGCTACAGTGTTTGATACAGAGAGAAGAATGTTTATGATACGCATAGAAACTAGCCCTAGTACGAATCCCATTCCTGTAGCAAAGTTATCCTCAATACCGAAGTAGCTGTGCATTACTGGTTGTAGATAAACAGCTGTGGCGGCCCCAGTTACGATCAATAAAACCGCCCTTTTAAAGGAGACTTTATCTTCGTACGTAAGAGAGGCTACGCCACCTACTAGTCCAGAGATAAGCACAGGAAGTTTAATACCTAGTTGCTCTTCTCACCAATGCATAGTCTAGCCTTCGAAATCCATGATCAATTCTCCGCAACGAGTTACGTCGCGAATAACCGCACCAGCAGAACCTTGACAAGCAACGTCGTAACCATTTTTCAATGATCCGAAACGGCCGTTAGTGATAGGACCCATTGGAGACATAGTACCTTCTGTCCAGCCATAAAGGAATGAATCCTTTACTTTCAACATAGAGATATTGTTTTTACCTTCAGCAGAACCGAAGTCCAAGAATGTCATACGAGCAGAGTCGATAGGCATATCTGGGTACTGTGGGTGGAAACGACGGCAGTACATGATATCATCGTACATTGGATTCAACACCAAGTCTACTACGATACCTTGTGGACCAGTGTAACGAGTGAACTGGGCACCGTAAGCGAGGTAAGGAGTTTCAATCGGAGAAGGAACGCTGCGGATGTAGTGTGAGTCTACGGTCAAGAATCCGTTAGCAACAGCAGCGAGTGCGTTGTGGAAAAGGATAGAACCCATAGTACCAGTCATCGCAGTAACTGAGCGATTAGCTTCAGCTTCACGGCCAAAGAAAACAGACATCAAGTAATCCTGAAGTAATGTTACAGAAAGAGCACCGCCGTAGTACTGAACCCAGCTGTCTTTCAACTGCTCGCGGATACCAGGACCAGTTTTCTGCCAGTAGCCACCAGGACCTGCAGTAGTAGATTTTTTACCATATACCAATTGTACTTCCATGCTGCGATACAATTCATCGAGCATTTTAGCTTCGTACATAGCGAGGAACTTGTTAACTTTAGAAGTTGTTCCGTTGTAATCAGTGTAAAGGAATTCTACACCCAAACGACCTTGGTCACGGTAAGCTTTGTCAGTAACAGTGATAGACTGAGCGAAGAAACCGAGTTGAGATTCGAGTTTGAAGATGTTAGGAACCTGTTGGGTACCATACCATTGGTTGTACTCCGATGGAGTAGAGGTCCAAACTTTGCAGAACTCACGTCCTTGGTAAAGGTTCTTAGGGTCAAGATAAACAGCTGGGTTGTCTGTTTGAATGCGTAAAGTGTAGATAGTACCTGTTCCATCAGGTATTGGAGCTTCTACGATTTGAAGCGGAAGATCATTATCTTCAGAGAAAAGAACGTCAGGATAGTGGAAGTAATCCAAATCCAATTTAACGCGGAAAGTTCCGTTGTTAAGACCTGGGGTGGTGTTAGCGGAATCTACGTTTTCTACTACGCGAGCTGCTTTATATTCAGCGCCTTGGAGTGTCCACTGGAACATCTCAGTAGGAATTTCTACTGGACCGCCAGATTTGTTAGACGTCATATTCATGAAAGGCTTGATGTTGAAAAAGCGTGACTGAGAAGAATAGATCTTCATCAAAGCTCCTTCCAAAATATGAGGTTTTCCAGACTCATATGCAGCTGCGAGGTAATCAGAATCTAAAAAGTTACCACCGAAACCTTCGTATTGTTTGATGATAAGGGATGATTGTGGAGTTGCCATTTATTTTATTGGTTTTTTAAAAATTTGTCCCAGTCAAAAGTGTTCTTTGTGTCAGGAGCATTCATTGCTCCACCAACTTTTGTTTTAGGGTCGACTTTCTTATTTAAGAAATCTTGGAAACCTTGAGCAGTTTTTGTAGCTACTCTTTTCTCAAGTCTTTTTGTATCAAACCCATTTCTTGCGTCATAATCTAAAAGTATGTCAGCCAACTGAGCTTGGTGCTCTGGATTCGAAAGTATGTTATTGATAGTATGGTTAAAAGAAGTTGTAGTAGATTCACCAACTTTAATAGGTTCGAAAAAGAAAGTTTTCACTTTATTCTTCCTAGTTGGGTGGATGAATGTAGTTTCTTGTATTGCGTTAGCCAAAGCGATAGTGCGCTCTTTGGTTTCTATCTCAGCTTGTTTCTTAGCTTCTTCTTGTTGCTTAAGGAAGTTCTTCTGATTATTAACTGTGATTTCTTTTAAGTCCTCAACAGCTTCTTCAGCAGCTTCTCTAAGTTCTTCAGCAGCTTCTACTCGAGAAATAATCTTGTAGATCTTATCGTCTGAAAAGTTAGAACTCTTCTTATAGTAATCGTAAATTACTTGTCGCTGAGTTTCTATGGGCTCTAAATCTAAAGTCTCGTAGTCAGGAACTGCGAACACAGAATAGAAATCTTCTAGTGATTCGCCACCTTTTAAGCCGTATTCCAAAAGAGGTTTAAACTTTTCAGGTAGCTTGTTCCATAGGTCAGCAGATGCTTCTTCTTTTAGCGAGTTCTTAGTTATGTCTAGAGCTTCTTCTACTTTAGCAGGAGAACCATCAAACACGAAATCCTCAGGAAGACGAAGAATAGAACGTTCTTTAAGGTATTCGAAATATGCTTTAGATGTTTCGTCAACTTCTACAGGTGGAAGCTCTGGAGTTTCCTCTTCAGTAGTTTCAATTATTTCTTCTTCAGGTGTTTCTTCCTCTTCCTTAGCTGGGGGAGTGAAAAATCCTCCAGATTCTTCCATTGCAAAAAGGTCGTCAAGAGTTGTAGGGTTAGTCATACAAATTTATATAGGTTTTTAATTCAAAATAGTTAATATCCGTACAAAAATCAGGGTTTTATAGCCCTACTTACTTGTTGGCTTTTGTCTTTTAATTTTCTGGTCTTCTTTAGCTTTGACCTTATCGAATTCTAGTCTCTCTTTTTCTAGATCCAGCTTTCTGTTTTTAAGCGCTACATCACTCTGTAACTTCGCTAATTGTAACTGATCTGGAACTCCGTCGTTATTAATGTCTTGATCTCTCTGGAACTTAAAGGACTCAATCTCAGCAATCAAAATCTCGTGCTCAAATAACCTGGCTTGTTTCTCAAGTTCAAACTCTTGCTCTGATTGCAACATCGCTGCTTGAGCTTCTTGTTGAGACTGTTGAGCTTGTTGGTCTCTTTGGTTAGCAGCATCTTCAGACGCACGTATTTGACGCTTGAGTTGTTCAGCTGAGTTAGCTTCGTAAAGAGTAATAAGATCTGAGAATGTAGCTCGGTTAGTATTAAGTAGCCCATCAGACATCGCTTTAAGAGCGTCGAACATCTGCGTTTCTTTAGCAGAATCAGTAAGATAAACACCGAAAGATGCGTTATCTAAATCCCCTTTCATCACTTCTAGAACAGCGAGAGAAAGATCATCTAGAACAAACTGTTTTACTACCGACTTATCTTTCCACAGAGCTTGCGTCATTTGAACGAGAGACGTAAGCACTTGTTCCCATAACTTGGAATGCGCGTGGAAGTAAACCTCAGTAATGATAGCTGACATCTGAACATTAGACTGTGCGTTTGACACAGCTTCTGTAGGAGATATTTGACCTTCTCTTTGTCTAGATACGCCCGCTACATCTGAGATCTGCTGATCTATAGAGTTAAGCAGTTGCACGTAATTAAGCACGTGCTGCATGTTAGACATATCTGAACTAGACGTTACTTTACCTCGTTGGTTCTGCCCTGGCATATCTGCATTCTGAAGAGAATTAAAGATATCTAAGTTCATCTCTTTGAGGTAGTAAAGCGTCTTTTCCAGACCTATCATAGGATCAACCATAGACGAGTCAAAGTGGAATACTTTACCTTGGTCTAAGGCGATAAGCTTTTTAAGCTTGTGCATCACTATGAAATACAGATATTGGAAAGGCTTCATGCGGTCCATTACGGACACAGGCATAGCGTTCATGGAGTTATATACTAGACCATGATACCCAAGTTTTACGTCATACGGATCGTCAGCGTTTCTAAACTGGTGCTGTTTAGGGCCTATCATAACGAATATGTCTTGTCCTATTCGAGTGCCTGTCCATATCTCTGGTACCCATGACCACATCAACTTATAAGGTGTGCCTGCTTGGTCAGTTCAAGTGTAGTACTTTACCTTTCTACCGAACTCTTTTACTTCTGTGTAATTGTCAGCATTAGATGGAATAATAAAATCCTCTGATACCATTTGAGTTTCTTCGTCTCCATACTCATTCATAAAGGTTAAGAATCCTACTTCTTTTTGGGATTTCCATTCTACGTGTTGCACTAACCAGTCAGTAGTATCTGGTTGAGAATACGACCCTTCGATAGAAGGATGAACCGTATCGTAGAATAGTTTTTCATTATCGTGATTGTAGTCCATCAACTTACCCGGGATATCGTCGCGGTAGCCCATGAAACCTTCGTATCTTTTGTTAACTCTTTCGAGTTGTTCTTTAGACATGTATAAACCGTAACGATCTAATACTTCACCAGTAGTTAAATAGGTTCTGTAACCAGCGTAAAGTGAGTTTTGTATCCACTTAGTCTCTGGAGATTTATGGTAGAACACACCTAGTGGATTAAGGATCTCGATTGAAGGCTGATCATTTCTTTCTCCTATGTATATTAACTCTTCTCCTGCGATAAGAGCGTGTTTGAACGCATCGTTTTTAATATCTACGATTGCTAGATCCTTGATAAGATACTGAAGAATCTTGGAGGCTAGTATCTCACGAGCTTCTAAGTAAGTAGTCTTCATGTACTTATCTATCTCCTGTGGCGGCATTGCTTCTTGGGTCATTTGATCTACTTCTTCTTGGGACTCTGCAAAAGGAGAGAACGATTTGATGACTTCTTGAATCTTAGATTCTACGTACTGGCGCATCATGTTGTCCCTTACAGCTAGCTTAGCTTTAATACCGTCAGGGTTCACCAGAACAGTCTTGAAGTTAAATGGACGACGTAGCTCATCACCCAGAAGTACTTGTATCTTATTGTACGTCTTATTGTAAGGCTGAATCTTGTCTTGAAACTGGCCTACTTCTAGTCCCATTGCGTTACAATCTCGTTCGAAATCCTTCTGATTTAACTGGTTGTTATACAGCTGGTAATTAGAAAGCTTTCTTTCGTATTCAGAATGGTTGGCGTTAACCACAGAAGTATTGAGACCGTAATTCAGCAACAAATGATTTATCGTATCCTTAGCCCACTTGAAGTCATTCTTGACTTTGTCCGAGTAAGGAATTCTTTGTTTTGGAAAATTTCTCATTATTTGAAAATAAACGTTTATTATTTATTATTAATCTGTCAAAATCTTTTTGTAGTTGACTAGTCTCTACTGCATGTTGTGCCCTTCTCGTGTCTATGTTATGTGTTTCTTCTAGGCCTATTATACATCCTACTAAGGACATGACCCTATCGGCGTTGGTTTCCATAGTGAAAGAAATTAATTCTTGTAAAAGAGCTTCATCTAAAATCATATCTAGATTCCTTTTACCATCTTCTCTTTCAGTGAGTAACCACTGGCGTAAATATTGAAGAGCTTCCCATTTAACCTTTTGATTTGACATAGCGTACCCGTAAACTACTGACGCTGTGGTATCGTACGACGCTTTCTTATTAAATACTGTAACTGGCTGGCGTGCTAGGAGCCGTAACTCTCGCACCTTTTCAAAGTAATCCTTTACGTTACCTACGTTATTCTCGAAGTATATCTTAGCGCTACCGTAGAACAGAGAAAGTTTGTGGAGAATCTCGTTAACTTGGTTCTTACCGAAGTAAGGTCGTCCTACGTAAGAAGCTACAATTTCGTTGTGCCCTATAGTTGCGAAGTGCTTAGAGGTCTTCATAACATAAACTGAGGCTAGGGAGTTACCTGAAGATGTGTCATCTTTAAAAGGGTCACAGCCTATGATATATGCTCCTTCTGGGATAGTGTTGTTGACAAATGAAGGTAATTCGTAAATAACTACTGCTCCTTCTCTGTCGTCGCCATCCCAAGGGAACCTTGTGATCGGGACTAACTTATCGTTTATCGCGTAGTTAACACCGTTATAAATCTTGTTCTCCGGATCAAAGTAAAGATCTACCTTTTTCTCAGCTAGATTATATAGGTTTCCTACTTGTACTTCAGAGAGACGCCGCCTAAGTTCAGCTGTCGGGAATATGTTAGCTGTCTTAGATAGGAACATTTCAGATGGTACCATAGGTCGGTACTGCATCTCTTTATTAAGAGCTTCAGATCCACCAGTATCACCTCGTTTCTTATCCCTTACTTTTAGTAGTTCCTTCTTGGAAGCTGCTACATCAGTGTACCCATCTTCGTTCTTAAAGTTATTAAGCGCGTAGAATGCTGGAATAAAGTAACCGATCTTTCCTCGATTTTCGTACGTGTCTTCGAATGCTAGAATCTCGTATTTATCTGGCTCGTAGAACATTTCAGATGCTGGGATCGTACCTTTTTCCATGTCACCACCAGTACCGAGCATCATTAAGATACCTGTCTTCTCCATACCGTTACGTAAGCTATCGACGGTGTTAACGTAAATATCTCGTAACTGAGAACAGTGACCTGCTTCCTCGACCACTAGTAAAAGAGGACGAGTACCTTGAGCAGCAAACGGATTCTCGTTAAAAGACCTATGCTTGATAGACGAAAGAGATCCAGCTGTAGTCCAGCCTCCTTCAGATCTAACCTTGTACTCAGCAATTACTTCTTTATTTACTTCTCACGATCCTCTAAACCTTTTAGCGAAGGGCGAGGGGAACTGGCGAGATCCGATAGACTGTTTACCTGGTAAGAAAGTCATACAGTCCCGGGACTTTTTGAGGATATCTGCGGACTTGTCGGATGTTTCAGCACCTACTAGGACCTCTACTGGGGAAGGATTACGAATCGTCTCTTCGTTATATTCTGTAGCACCATCAAATAAGAAATTGTGGGGGACTAAGCCTGCTCCTACCATATAGGACTTACCTGTTTCACGAGATCCTAGTAGAAGAATATTCTTTAGACGATTCTTAAATACTGGAGATCCTTTAGACTGAGGGAAGAACTGCCGCATATACGTGCGAGGATTGACGTACTTCTTTCTTTCTCCTTTGTAGTTAAAGACAGAAGGGTCGTACATCCTTAAGTACGTATCTGTTATATCTGGGTTTAGTAGGAGCGCATTACACGAATACATTTCGTCTTTGGCGAAACCAGAAAA
>Ga0181358_1001472_pt1 | contig 10784 bp, 9 predicted proteins | sample Fa13VDMM110SD_FD_130096 | JGI IMG/M metagenome (GOLD analysis project Ga0181358, IMG submission 130096) | Freshwater viral communities from Lake Michigan, USA - Fa13.VD.MM110.S.D | ecosystem: Environmental > Aquatic > Freshwater > Lake | place: USA: Michigan | collected 2013-09-24
AAATTAGAATTACAACAAATAGTTGGAAAAAAAGACGTTGAGAATGAATTTGAATTTAAAACAGAAAAAGACCGAGATTATTGGTATGATATTTTAACAAATGAACAAGAAAAATATTTTACCGTACAAAACAAAAAAAAGTATGTAAAATATATTCTTGAAAACCACGACCCATATCGAGAGTTAATTGATGATGAATTACAAAGAACTTCAAGAGAACGGTTTATTAACAAATTAGATGTAGATATAAATGATAATTACGCAGGTGGTGGGGAAATAGAAGATTGGATGCAAAGTGCTTTGTACCAATTACAAGCCGAAGAAGATAATGATAACCTGCAAATTAGTTTTGTAAAAAATAATGAATTTACCTGCCAAGACGATGACGCAAACGAATATCGTGTTTTCAAAAATGAAGATGTAGCCGAAGAAATGGCAGTTGAAGAAGTTCGTGAAGATTTAGAATATCAACCCGAGAATTTCAGTCGTGATTTTTTAATGGATTTTGTAGATGTAGATGATTTTTTAGTTCTTGATATTGAAAACGCTAACTACGATTATGTTAAAGACATTGAAGATGAATCCGATGATAAATACGCAAATAGATTAATTGCAGAATTAGTTGATAATGGTTTAATTAGTGAAAATGAAGCATTAACAACAGACCCAACGGAATTATCGGATGATTATAGTCAAGATTACATTAATTTGCTTACATCAGAACAAATAGGTGATGATAATGGTGTTGAATATTTTATTGATAACTTTGGGGAAGATGAATTTTTCAAAATAGTGATTGATAATAATTTAATTGATTTTGATAACGCATCAAAAGATGCCGTTAATATGGATGGAATTGCACATTTTTTGGCAAGATACGATGGTGAAACAATATATTTAGATAATAACGTAGTTGCTTACCGAACAAATTAATAATATGACTATGCACTCAAAAGGAACGCCTGTTTTTAGAATGGCAAAAGGGGGAAATGTAACAAATATGACAAGGTTACAATTAGAAGAATATATTACCAAAAATTATCTGCCTACAATTTCTTCTGCTGAATTTACTTATTCATTTACTGAAACAGGTTTTAGTTATGACCTTATTGGAAATAGGGAATTGAATGAAACGAAACTAATGAATTATTACAAAAATCAAAGTGATTTTACACAAATTTCGTTAGCCGAAAATTCGCAATATCGTGTCAACGATTGGGATATGGTTGAAATTATTCAAGACCCCGAAACCGATGAAATAATTGAAGAACGTGAATTGGAGTTAATAAATTCCGATAACACCTACAATTTTTCATATTTGGGTTTAATTGATTTGAATTGGCGTGTATATTACGATGAAAATGCTGAAAAATATTTTTATGTTATTCACCCACATTTAGGCGGTGATATTCGTGGAAACTATGGTGAAGCAGTTATTTTGAGTGGCGAAGATAAAGATGATTTATTTTACCGATATTATTATGAATTTATAGGTGGTTTAGCAACTATTTCTATTTCATTTACCGATGGTAGCCAATTAATTTTTGATAGCGAACAAGATAGCGATGTTTTTAGATTTTATTTTGTTGAAGAAAACAGCACAATAAACGGAAAAATAGCACAAAAATTTGTTGATGATTTTAATAAATTCACAATGCCAAGCGGTGATGAATTTTTAGTTCAAGTAATTGAAGAATACAGAATCGAAAAAGGCGAAAAATTCATTCGTGGCGGTTCAGTTGATGAAACACCAAAAGCATACATTGAAATTTTAGGTTACGGAGAAGGACAATGGTTTGATTTATCGGATTACGATAGCGGTGAAGAATTTATGGAAGCCATCGAAAATTTTATGAAAGAATTAAATGAAATTGATGGACAAGATAGAGAAGAATATCGTGTTGCCGATTTTGAAGGTTTTGGTAATTCCGAATATTACGAATATATGGGCGAATCCGAATTTGATAATATAATTCAAGGATATAAAGAATTTGAATCATTTGATTTCCCTGTTAATGTCGTAGAAGAATATAAAAGCGATATGGGATTAAATGACTATGCTGATGCTTTACAAAGTATGGATAGTTCATATTTTGGTACATACGATAGTTATGAAGATTACGGTTATGAATTAGTTAAAGATGGTTCTTATTCGGTTTCGGGTTATGACATTTACATAACTGACACAGATAAACGGCTTATTGCAGGTGATGAAGCCGATAGTCGTGTAGGCGATATGGATTTTGAAGAATTATTAGAAATAGCAGAAAACACTAAATCTGATTACGAACAAGAAAAACAGGATTTATTAAATACAATAGACGAATTAAACGATTCAATAAGTGATTTAGAATCTTTAATTGATGCTTCCGATGATAATGAAGATGAATTATTGGAACAAATTGGTGAAATGCAGGAAAGAGTTGAAGAAATTGAAGATAAACTAAATTCTTTGGAAGATGATTATTTTGACCAAGCAAGGAATGAAGCAAATGAAATAATTTATGACGAAATTACAGAAAGATTAAATAGCGATTTAGTTGGTTATTTAGAAGATTTAGGATATGAAGATTTTGCGGATATAAATTGGATTTCGATTGATTATGAAAAAATAGGCGAAGAAATGGCGAGTGATAATACCGTTATTGAAGCCAACCGAAAATTGTATATGTTTTCTAATTATGGAAATGGGGGTAAGGTATTAAAAACCAAATCTGCAAAAATGCCATTTTATATTGTCGAAGAAACAAATAATAAAATCGTTTCGGGTTTCAATACAAAAGATGAAGCAATAAAAACAAAAAGTGAATTAGTTCGTGGGTATCGTGTATTAAAATTCAATGTTTATACGTTAGATGCGTTAGAAAGCCGTAAAAATTTGAATGTTCTAAATAAAAGTGAATATATTTCCTTAAAAGATTTAGATAGTGCTTCAAAAGTAGCGTTAAACCCATCTCCATTAAATGTTGCAAAATATAAAACTAAAAGCGGATTGAAAAAAAGTGCTTCTTTTTTGAAACAACAATTTGAAGATATAGATTTCGGTGATGGTAAAGGTGGTGCTAAATTCGATAATGGTGGTAGTGCCGATGACCGATTCAATGAAATTCGTAAGCGTTATGAATTTATTGATTTATCCGTTAAAATGAAAATTGCTTATATTTTAGGAATTGATGAAGCAATTAAATATTTAGACCGATATGAAAATTATGCAATTAATCCTTATAGTTTACTAACAAGAGCCGTTTACAAGGATTTTATTTCAGTTGATGAAATTGATGAAAATTTATTGAACGAAGCAAAATACGAAGCCGAAAGCGTTGAAGAAAGTTATGCAGGTACAGGAGAAGGAATTGGTAGTAGCGATATAAATTCTTTTATCGTAAGTATGCTTCGTGTTGCAGGATATAAAATAGAAGTTATAAATAATTCTTATGAGAGAATGGATAAATACAATAAAGAGCAAGAAAAATTACAAGAAGAAAAATTACAAGAAGAAAAAATAGAAAATGATAAAAAAATAGAAAAAGAATCCATTGAAAATGAAATAAATAATTACAAAATTATCGTTACCCCTGCAAAAAAATATATCATTTCTGATGTGAGTGGAGTTTTAATTAAACACGATGGACAAACAAAAACTTTTGATTCAAAAGAAGAAGCGAAAGAATTTGTTAAGAATAATTTAGGTGATTTGAAAGCCAACGTAGGATTAATTTTAATGGCTACCGAACTTGCTCAAAAACAACAACAAGCACAAGCACAGGCACAAGCACAAGCACAGGCACAAGCAATAGAACAAGAAAATTTAAGACAAGTCGAAATAGAAAAAGAAGCAATATCAACGGAAATTATTGATACAAAAATTGATGTTCCCACTATGAGTGATGGGGGAGAAACAAGTGCAGATAATTGTATTGGATTAATTACGTTGAAAGTAAATCAATTTCAAAAATTAAATGGCGTTTTGACTAATAAAAACAATCTTGTTTTATTATTTGAAACAGAACCTACGATTGAAACCGCATCGTACATTCAACAATTATTAAGTGGTTTACCCGAATGTCAAGGAAAATTGTCCGAAAATATTATTTTTGAACCACAAAATTCAAGACGAGCAATCGAAATTCCAATTTTAGTTGATTATACCGAAATAGAACTAATGAATAATGGAGGTAAAGTCCTTATTAATTCCTAAATTTTTTTGTAATGAATATATCCGAAAACCAATCAAGAAATCTTTATGCTATGTTCACCGTTTTGTTTGCTATCAATGTAGCATATACAATTTGGAATTTCCACGAACAACAGAAATTAAGAAAAATTCAACAAAAAATTGTTGAAGAACAACTTATTGCTATCCAAAACACAAAACGCCAAGAAGAAGAATAAAAAATTTACAGGCGTTTGTAAATAATATCTTTTTAATCTTTATATTTGTTCCAAGTATATCATTATGGAACATATTGTTTGTATTTTATTAATATTTATTATGGCTATTTTTTTAGCAATAGCACTAATTTACATAATAAGTTATTTGCCAATACCGAATAATAATGACTACAAGCAAGATAAAAAACGGAATAAATATAAAAACAAAAGTTATGGAAAGTAATTTAGAATTAACTCACGAAGAATTGTTGAAAGAAGAAGATTTATCGTTTAAAGATTTGCCTTCAAGTTTACAACAACAAATTAGAGGATTTAATCTTCAAAAAAAGAAATATGAAGAAAATCCGAGTGAAAATCAACAAATTCGATTGAAAAGATTGTCATTAGAATTGGCTGAAAAAATTCAAAATCACATTGATAATATGGATGATGAAGATGATGATTCCGAAGATGAAGCAGAAGAAAAAATAGAAGTAAAAAAACAAAATAAAAAAACTGACGAAACCCCTAAAAAAGAAAATAAAAATGTAGGTGGTGAAGTCGAACAAAACGAACCACGAAAACCTGTTGTAAGAGGTGGTTTTGGTAATTTGGTAATGGAAAAAAAGATTTTAGGAGTTGTTAATTCAAGGGGCGGTAAAATAAGTATTACTGATTTAAGTAAAATTATTCAAAAAGAACCCGATTACCCCGAACAAAGTGTTCATAGCATTAAATTAAGAAAAGTATTTCTTTCTTCTGAATATCGAATCGTTAAATGACAAGCCAATCCGAAATTGTAGAATTTTTTCGTGAGGTTCAGCGTGTTATTAACAAGTATGGACTGAAAAAAGTATTGATACAATTAAAGAGAATACAAGTAGATTGTGGCGAAGGGTTTGAAAGCGATGTTTTAGATTATATTATTACAATAACGGCAAATCATTACATAGTAGATAAAAACGATATTGTAAATTCAAAAAAGCGTGGTTTAGTTAGTGAAGCAAGAAGAATGTGTTTTGCATTAATCAAAGAACATTTACAATTCACCGATGAAGAAATAGGAATGTACTTTGGTGGCAGGTCAAGACAAAGTGTAAATAACGAATTAACCGATATGCCGTTAAATAACGATGTTTTAGCGACTAAACAAGAATCTAAATTTGTCCAAAACTTTTTATTTCTTACCACCCAAGTTTTAAGGTATAAAAAAGCATACGACTTGAATAAAAATAAATAGAATATATTAAAATAAAAAATTTAAAAAAATGAGTAAATTTTGGTTTTTTGAAAGAAAAGGCAGACCTACTACGGGAGAAAAAGAAATATGTGACAGATTAACTGATTTAATTAGCGATGGTCAAATTTCGGAAAATGAAATTAAAGAATATATCGAAGAATATGGTAAAGCATATAATGAAGAAGATTTAAGTGAACTTTATTCTTATTTTACAGGTGAAGATTTGGATGGAAATAAAATAAGTGATTACGAAGATGATAATTACAACGAATATGACGATGACATTGAAGATGCAGTAGAAGATATTATTGAAGATAAAGGAAAACGTAATAGTGGGGAAAATCCAATAAATTTTAACCCATTTGAAGAACCTGTAATTGAAAGGTCTTACACGAAAGGTTTCGTTAATGACCAAAAAGAAGAACCATTATTTGACGAAGAAGATATGAAAATGCCTTCGGATGGTGAATCTATTGATGAAGATATTCCCGAAGATGACGACATTCCCGAACCTGCCTATTCAAACACCGCTTTACCGCAAGAGGAAGAAGATTATGACGAAGAAGATTATGACGATGACGATGAAGGTGGTGATAAACTCGGTGGTGATAATTTACAAGATTTAACTCCTGCACAAAAAAGAAAATCAGCAGAAAAAACCGCAGAAGCATTATTGAAATTATATTGTCAGTTTACCCCTATGCCTTTCAAAAGTTGGGCAAGTTTCAAAGACCATAAAATTCAAAAAATGGCTTTTGAAGGTAAAATTGATTTGGAAATGCCATTGGAAAATGGTATTACCGTTAAAGATTATATTGATGGCAACAATGAACAGGTAGAAGAAATATTTAAGGTTTCGGAAGAAACAAAAGAAGAAATAAAAGACCCATTAATTGATGTACTTTTAGAACAAGAATTGGCTTTAACTCCAACACAACGATTAATGTTGGCAGTTGGTAGCCATTTAGTTACAATGTCTTTTTCTGCTTATCAATTAGCACAAAATAATAAAATAGCATTGGAAACATTTGAAAGGTATCACCAACAAACTAAAAAACAAAAAACCGCACCATTTTCAAACGACCAAGCAATAAAAAGTAAATCAAAAGCACAAGATAATTTATCGAAAGTTGAAAAAGATGCCGTTGAAAAATTTATGCGTGAAATGAGTGGTGAGGATGATGAAGAAATAATTGATTCGGAACACGACCCAAATGTGGAAGTTACAACCGATTACGAAGAATAAAAAATGATTTCACGCAGAGAACCAATATTAATGTGTGCCACAGGCAAAAAGGGTGTAGGTAAAACCTATACTACTATGCAATTAATAAATTCATATATTAAGCCAAATAAAGGCACAGGTAAAAAAGCACGAAAAGTTCTTATTTACGATATTAATATGGAGTACACGGATTACAAAGCAATTTCAGTAAAAGATGTTGCTAATTTCACTCGTAGTCCAAAAATAGAAGTGCGTAGGGTGTTGCCAATGACTGCCGAAGGTAAAATAGCCACACTTGAACAAATGATTGATATTCTAAATACAATTATTACAAATTATAGGGGTGGTTTATTAATTTTAGAAGATATTAATAGATATTTAATTCAAGCAAAAACGGTTGAAATTATTGGTTTGTTAGCAACCAACCGACACAGAGATTTAGATATTATTTGTCATTTTCAGTCCTTATCGGCACTTGACCCCCGAATGTGGCAAAATACCACGTTTGTAAGGTTTCATTACCAAATAGACGATGTTAAAAGATATGCTCAAAGATTGCCAAATTTTGAATTATTCAAGATTGCACAATGTTTAGTAGAATTTAAGTATTTGCGTAAAGGAGATAAAAGATTTTTCTGCTACGTTGCTTGTGATGAAAACTACATTACAGGTAATTTTACGAAAATTGATTTTCAACAGGCGTGTGATGATTTCTTGCTTAAAAATCCAAAATTATTAAACGATTATTGCAAAAGTTATGGTAGCGGTGCTGATGCAAGACAAAGGGCAAAAAAACAATTAATCAATGATTTACACCAAAAATACTACAAGGGGATATGAGTAATTACAAAATATTAATTAAATATGCTTCACGTTCAAGAACCCAAAAATTCTTTGAAGGTTTAGATAATATATTAGCCAATATAGGCGATTTGAATAATTTTTGCATTTTAGTTTCATTAGATAGCGATGATGAAACAATGAATAATCCAAATACAATTCAGCGACTTACGGAATACGTTAAAAAATATCCCAATAAAATTGTAATAAAATTTGGATTATCAAAAAGTAAAATTGATGCTATTAATCGTGATGTTAATGAATTTAAGGAACGATTTGATTTTGATATTTTAGTAAATTTTTCCGATGATATGCAATTTATTAAACATTCGTTTGACGAAGTAATTAGACAAAAATTTAGATTTAGTTTTCCCGATTTGGATGGCAACATTTATTTTGACGATGGATTTACTGCTGATAGATTAAGTACAATGAGTATTATCGGAAGAAAATATTACGACAAATACAATTACATTTATCACCCAAGTTATTATTCCCTATGGTGCGATAATGAATATACTTTGGTTGCACAAAAACAAAACAAAATACTATATTTTGATGATAAAATATTTCGGCATAATCACCCTGCTAATATCGGTGGATTTATTGACCCCTTATTAATGAAAACAGAAAGTTATTCGGAGATAGATAGACAAAACTTTGAAAAAAGATTACAAAATAATTTTCAATAATGTATTACGGACAAAATTTAGAAGATAAAACTATTAGCGAACTAATTAATTCAAAATACGGAAATGATTTCGTTGGTAATATTTTGGATATAGGTGCTAACGATGGAATAACTTTAAGTAATTCAAGATACTTTTATGAACGTGGTTGGACTGCATATTTAATTGAAGCAGGAAAAACACCTTTTCAATTATTAGAATCAAACACTAAATCATTTGCCAACGTAAATAAATATAATTGTGCTTTATCTTATCAAGATGGTACAATGAATTTTTACGAAAGTTCAAATTTATTAAATGAACACGACAAAGGACTTGTTTCTACTTTAATTCCGAATGAAACAACGAAATGGAGAAATGCAGGGATAAAATATGAAGAATATCAAGTGCCGTGTTTTACTTGGGCAACATTTTTGAATAATTATTTTCCAAACAAATTAAATTTCGATGTGATTTCCATAGATATTGAAGGAATGGATTACGAAATTTTATCGCAAATGAATTTAGATGAGTTAGGTTGTAAAATTCTTTGTATTGAGTTTAATGGACTTGAAATGAATAAATACGTTGATTTTGTTGGCAAGTTTAATATGCACTTGGTTAATCAAAACGCAGAAAACTTGATATTTGAAAGATGAAACATTGTATAGTTAATTTTTCCGATAATCATTTCAAAAAAGGTCAAGATAGATTAGTAAAATCTTTGATAGATAATAAATATCAAGGCGATATTTTACTTTACAACAATTTTGATGAAGTTGGTAGTAAAAGTCATACACAAGTACCTTATCAATTTAAAGTTTATGCAATAAAAAAAGCAATAGATTTAGGTTACGATATAGTTCTTTATTGTGATGCTTCTTTGTATGCAATTACCGATGTTATGCCTATTATTTACCACATCATTGATAAAGGACATTTAATGGAATATTGTGGTTTTAGTGCAGGACAATGGAGTACGGATATTTGTCTTGAAGATTTTGGTATTTCAAGAGATGAAGCGATGAATATTCCGTTACATTCGGCAGGTTTTACAGGACTAAATATGCAAAATGAAAAGTCAGTAAAATTTTTTAATGAATGGTTTAAAAAAGCAAAAGAAGAAAAAACATTTATAGGTGATTGGAATAATAATCAAAAACAATGCTCAACTGATGAACGATGTTTCGGTCATAGACACGACCAAACTACCGCTTCAATAATTGCAGATAAATATGGAATGGTTAGAACAAACCCATATTTTATGCAATATAAATGGGATGGTGTTCCAATAAAAAATGAAACAATTTTTTGTTGTCAAGGAATAATATAAAAAAAATAAATTGAAATATGAATGATTCACAATTATTAGATGCAATAAGTCAAGCACTTTATTCGACAAAAGAAACTCAAATGAGCAGTTACGAATTAGGTAAATATGTAGTAGAACACGACATTGAAGGTGATATTATTGAGTGTGGAGTTGCTATGGGCGGTAATTTTGCTTCAATGATTCTTGGTGCAGTATCTTTGGAAAAAGGAACTAATCGTAAATTTTGGGGTTTTGATAGTTTTGAAGGAATACAATTAGCAGGTGAAAAAGATACACAACAAGCAGGTATTGGAGAAATTACACACAATACTGATGTACCTTACGAAGATTTATTAGTGTCAAGCGGAATTACATCACATTCGCAAGAACAAGTAATGAATAATTTGAATACTTGGGGATTGAATAAATATAATATTGAACTTGTTGCAGGTTGGGTGCAAAATTCAATTCCATTAGTAAATGACCGAATTAATAAAATTTCAATTCTTCGTTTGGATATGGATATTTACCACCCTACAAAATATTGTTTAGATATTTGGTGGGATAAATTATCGGATGGTGGCGTAGTAATTATTGATGATTGGGCATTAGATGGTGTAAGAACGGCTTGTTATGAATTTTTTGAAGAAAAAGGCATTAATCCCGAAATTCATACAATTACAAACTCAACACCAACTTATTTCTTTAAAAAAACAAAACAAATGATAAGCCCACAAGAATTATTCAACTGTAATGAATACGAGGAAATAGATAAAGCAAGGTTTGAAAATTTTGACCAATTAGGAATTGATTTTAACGATAAAAATATTTTGGAATTAGGTTCGGGTATTGGAAACCACACCAAATTTTTATTGACAAAAAACCCAAAACATATTTTAAGTATTGAGGGAAGAATTGAAAATTACGAAATATTACAAAAATTATTCAAAAATGATAAAGTTGTAAAAACCTTGCATTTTGACCTTGAAAAACCTTATCCAAAATTTAATAAGCATTTTGATTGGGTCTATAATTATGGATTGTTATATCATTTAAAAAACCCATTTGAAGCATTAGATTATTTGAAAGATTTACCACACTCAAATATGATTTTAGAATTCTCTTCTT
>Ga0181358_1001475_pt1 | contig 10773 bp, 8 predicted proteins | sample Fa13VDMM110SD_FD_130096 | JGI IMG/M metagenome (GOLD analysis project Ga0181358, IMG submission 130096) | Freshwater viral communities from Lake Michigan, USA - Fa13.VD.MM110.S.D | ecosystem: Environmental > Aquatic > Freshwater > Lake | place: USA: Michigan | collected 2013-09-24
AATAAAATCCATAAGCATTTGTTCAACTGCTGGGTTTGATACTCGGATTTCGTTTATTGATTCTGGAGTTTCAATTACGTTATATGATAATAAAAACTGTAGAATACTTTCTTTATCTCCATCCCACATTCCTTCATCTTTTTCTACCCAGTTATCTACTTCTTCATCTGTTATATAATCTCTATTTTCATCTTCTTGCATTTCACGAAACATGTACATAGCATCGGCTATATCTTCACTAAATTCATATCTTATATCATCATAATCTTGATCTATCCATGGTTTAACCCAATCTTGAAGATAATACACGTGTGCTGGGTTATTTATTTTAATTTCAGTAATATTATCTGGTTCTGCACCTGTATTCTCAATACACAACGTATGATACATATCAGACCAATAAATAGTTATTCCTCTATATTCAAGTCTTTCAAAAGGTAATGATTTTAAATAACTAATTATATTGTTAGCTGGTTCTTCAAAGTCATTAATGTCATATTCTTCTACTTCAAATGCACTAATATTCCTAAATTTTTTATAATTGTCATCAATAAAATCCATAAACATTTGTTCAACTGCTGGATTTGATATTTTAATTTCAGTAATACCAGCCAGTTGTTGCCAACGTCTAACTATACTTTCTTTTAATGCTAACGGATTACCATTTATTTTAACTTCATCTGCGTTATATACTCTATATAAATTTCCGTCTGTAGGATATCCGTTTGATAATCTTGTATTTTTTAGGAATGATGTTCGACCTTCAATATTATCTTCTACAACACGACCTGTTTCATCTAACATTACCCACTTTTTAAATCCGTCTACTGGAAGTAAAATATATGTTTTACCATTATTCTCAACCATATAAGGTAGAGCATATAATAGTACTTTATAGTCGTTATTTCCATTATATTTTTTAGCTAAATTAATTATTGCTTGCTTATCACTAGTTGATAAATTTTGCCATTCCTCTACTGTTATATATTCAGGATCTACTTCTTGTTGAGGCATTATATTTGAACTTTCAATAGTGGCTTCATCACTGATTCGTTCTTTCCAATTTGTGTATAGCTTACTATATAAATTATATAATGTCTTTTGTTCAGGAGACATATATTTAATTGCTGTAGCTGGTAGATAGCTAAGTTTACTTATTTGTTCGTCTATGTATTCTTTAGCTATCTTATTACCAAAGAATTTATCAATAAGATCAAATGTTAAATTATCATCAAACGTTTTATAATATTTGTATTTTGAAGCATCATCAAGATATTGTACAAACGGTAATGGTATTGGTTCATTACCGTAATCAGTATGTTTAAAACGAAATATAGCATATCGTTTAGCTAACGCTTCGTGTTCTTTAAGATCATTATATGTAAATCTTTGACCAGCATCAATTGCTATATTAGCTAGTGTTACTGTTCTACCCTGGTATGGTATTTTATATTTTGGTAATAATGATAGTATATCTCCTTTTAACTTAGATTCAGATGCTTTACCGATTACATAATCAATTTTTTCATCTTGTGGTAACTCTTTAAACTCATCTACTGTAAGATTTTTACCTTGAGCTAATTTTTGAGCACGTTCTACTGGGGATAAAGCTACTGGTTTAAAGTATTGTTTTAGTCCTTTAAGTTTATTCCATACTGCTGGATCCATAGCTTGTCCTCCGACTGGGTTAGTTCCAACTTCATCCCATGATTTCATATAAGTATCATCACCATTATTAGCACTTGTTACTTTATATGTATTTCCATCAGCAAATACTTGAACTACAAAGGCATGCCATTTATTATCAAATCTAGCATGATTAGGAGTAGATGGTATATCACGATCAACTACAAAATAAAATGTAGGTGATTGCTCACCAAATCTATATCCTTGATAATATCCTTGTCCTGATCCTGGTTTAGTTACACACCATGAATATTTTTGTACTCCACTAGATAGAACAGGGTTATATTTTATACATTTATGATAATCATCAGCTTTATATATTTCTAATCCTCCACTATCATATACTTTATCTGCATCTGTTTCAACTGCATTTTCTTCTTCGTCTGTTGATACTTTCATTTGAGATGGAAATAATGTATCCATCATTCTTTCAAATTCATCCCACTTCCAATAACGTGGATCTAAGTATTTATCATCTTTAAATAAACGTTTTGGTATAAATCCTTGTATCTCTTCTGCTGAGTATCCTGCATCTTCTAAACCGTCTTTAACTGCTAATTTTAATGCTGCTTTTTTAGTCATAAAGCGAGCTACAGTAGATTGAATAGCGTTTTTATCAAATCCTGATTCTTCTACAAAGCGTCTAACAGCTTCCTTCTTAATTTTTTCATCACTTTCAGGTAATGAACGAAGTAAGTTTAATAAATCTTCGTAAGAATATAAGTCGATATTTTTATAGTCTTTATTTTTAATTTCATCAGGTATAATAGCAATATCTAGTCTTTGACTTAATGCACTTTTAATCTGGTCAAATCGTTGTATAGCTGCTTTAGCATCATTTACTGCTCTTTGATCTGTAGGATCGATACCCCATCTAGCAATAGTATCGTTTATTGTTTTGTCTGAGTATTCTTTAAGTAATGGTAGTAGTTTAATCATTTTATTTTCGCCTAGCATTTCTGATTGTTCTAAAGTTTGACGTAAATATTCTTCAAATTCGGAAGTATTAAATATTTCTTCAGGATATCCTAATCCACTTTCATCGAAATAATCTCCTATTAAGCCGTCTAATAAAAAAGCAGTATATTCTTTTATATTATTTACGTTAATATACTCTAGCGGATCATCAACATATTCTATAAACTTATCAACAATATTATCTACTATATCGTCGCGCTTTTCATTAACATTTTTAATATAATAACGCCATGTTATTTTTTCTAAATAGCGTTTTAAATCTATATTCTCGTTTATGTAGTCAATCATATCCGCTTTATTAACTAATTTAGCGTTAGATAAACTAACTAACATATCTTGTCCGTTTTTTAATATTTCATGATTATTAGCAATCATATGAAGTTTAATAAAACGAGCTACTACAGAGTACGCATTATTATAAGCAGTTTGATTTAAAAGATAATCTAAAAAATATTTATTATTGAATTTTATTTCTTTTATAGCTAACTTATCTATTTCTTTATTAATTTGTTCACGTATAAGATCTTCAACGTCGAGATCCATAGCATCAACTTGTGGATCTTTTATTTTAATTTCGTCTAAATCGTCTCTTAAGTTATTAAATTCTTCTGGGTTGTCTATATATTCCCATTTTTTTAATAATTGAGCGAATTGATTTTTAGGTACTATTATTCTAAGTTGAAGAATATAATCATGTCTAGGTATGGGCATAACTTCAATGTTAAACTCATCAGCCATATATTTTATCATATTTTCTCCATCAGGACCATGTCCTGTTATTTCATAGTTATTTCCGTCTCTAACTGCAATTACTCTACCACCATATGCATCAAATATAATCGGATCACCTTCCCTATCATTATAAGACCAATGTGTTAGATCAAATGGAATTGGATTCTTTATTTTAATTTCATCTAGATTATCGTCAAAGGTATCATTTAATTCTACTCCGGCTTTTTTCATTAAATCCTTAAATTGGCTTGTTGATATTATTGCAGTTATAGTAGCAAAGACTGAATTTTCTACTTTAATAGGCACCTCAAAAAACTCTGCTATTTGTTTTACCATACTTTTTCCATCTCCATAATATCCATCTAATTGATATTCATCTGTATCACTAAGTCGATAAGCATATATAGTTCCACTTTGTTGTAGAGAATCAAATACAAGTGGATCACCGTCTATATCATTTTGATTCCAATCTGATAAATCAGGGATGCCTGGTTTCTTTATCTTAATTTCGTCTAATGGAGATTCTTCTATTTCAAATTCGTAGTTCTCGTAAGGATTATCACGTATGAATTGAAATGTAGTTTGTCTTACAAATTCATCTTCATCTAGATCAGTATTCATATTCTCCCAATCTATTCGCCAATAATAACGTACTGCTGCTTCTTCGGCTTCACGTCTTGAAGGATATTCTATTATTTCTTCATTCTCTAATTCTAAAGACGAAATATCATAATGACGTATTATTAGTCTAGCAGGAATAGAAGGTGTTATTTTATATTCGCGTAATATATTAGTTAATTTAATCATATTATATGCCTGCTAATTTTTGCATACGTTTAGTTTCGGCTAATTCTGCTGCTGGTGTTCCTGCGTCTGGTATTATTTCATATTTTTTCTTACCAATATTTAAGGCAAGTATAGTACCACTATTTACCATTCTGTATTCTCTTTTCTGCATATCGAATACTGGTATATAGCCCATTGCTTTAGCATCGTATTTTAGTTCGCCGCCCTTTAAGTGTTTTTTGACACCTAAACGAGCATTCATTACACGTGGTGTACCATCTTTTTTAATAAATGTTACAGTGAAAAATCCACCTTTAGTATCTAAAATCATTTGTTTAGCTTGATCTAATGTGACTTCACCTTCTGGTGTATTTGGGGCGGGAGCGGGTGGTATGTCTTCTACAGGTATTTCTTCAGATGACTCTGGCGTTTCAGGTAAGTCTTCTTCTAGTACTTCCCTAATGAGTTGTTTTAAGTCAGAATATTTCATAATTTTTTATTTTAAAGATAATATAGTTATCTCGCCAATAAATATTATTCGATCCCGCTTACCATAATATTTTCTGCTGTTTTTTCCGCTACTGTATGATACTTACCGCACTTTTTACATTGGAATTGTACTCTCATAGTGCCGGTTGCGGATATGCGTTTTTTGGTATATTTCATCTGGTCTGAGCCACATGTTGGACATGATTCTTTACCGTGACCCATTAATATACCTTGATGTGTTTTAACTGGAATATATGCTGATAATTTATGGTATACGCTTTCAAGTAAATTTACATCTCCTTTACAATATATTACCATATGGTCTAATGCTTCTTTATCTTTATCGAGGACTATTTTCTTCCATAAATCAAAACCAGTATATATTTTTTTACCTATACCTAATACTTGAGCTATATAGTCAAGCTTATTAGAGTTAAATTTGAATTTAGAGCGACTAACTTTAAGTGTATCTACTGTAGTATAGTTAGGGAACATTGGTATATTATGTAATAAGCAACGTGTCCTAATCCAAGGTAAATCAAAACGGTCACCATTGTGGCCTACTAATTCATCTGCTTCGTTAGCAACGTTAACAAATTGCTCTAGCATTTTCTTGTCGTTTTGATTTTTATCCCATGTTAGTGAGTGAACTTCATCTTCATGTTCCCACTTATAGCAAATACAAATAATTGCTCTTTCTTTAATTATATTATCGGGACTGATAGTTTTCTTATAACCTGCTTCCCAAAACAAACCAATATTTGGTGCTGTTTCAATGTCGAAGAACAATCTTTTAATTTGACTCATAAATAATTTTATTAATTATAGCATTTAAGCTAGCGAACTTTTCTTAGGAAGCCAAACTTACTTTTAAGTAGGCGGTGTTTCTTCAGCAGGCGGTGGCGTTTCTTCAGTAGGTGGTGCTGTTTCTCCTCCTGTTGGTGTAGGCGGTGGTGCAGAAGCAGCTGCTACGTCTGCTTCAAATCCAGCATCTGGTGCTGCTGCTGTTTCTCCTTCCGCTGGTTGATCTTTACCTTCTTCTATAGCGTAATTAAGTTGTAATAGTGTTGTTATACTATCTGATGCTCTATCTAATTGACTTAAGTTAGCCGGATCGTATGCTTTTCCTGCTATTTTAACTTTAAAATGTTCATTACCTAAGTATGTAATAGTAAATTCTTGATTGTTAATTAGATCAACTCGGAATGTGGTTGGTTTTGGAGAAACAACACTAATATGTTTAATATAACGACCAAAAGCAGGTGACATTAAGTCCTCCATTAGTTTTTTTAGACCAGGAAAGCGATATATTATATATAATGCTTTTTCTGCTCTTTTCTGCTGTTCCTCGGCTTCTTTAAGAGCTTTCTTAACAGCTACCTTAATGTATTTTTCTAGTAATAGTCGTTTATTCATTATCGTTTAATTCGTGGAACCCTTGAGCTGCTTGGTCAATATAGTTTTCAGCATTTGTTATATGATCTTGAATCCATCCTGGGATATTACGTTCTATATTACCTAGTTTGTTCATTAGTTGTGTTGATGAGTTGATGATTGATTTTAAACTAGATATAGCCATTGCTACTTCGTGATCATCACCTTCTTTAATATTTTTAGCTATTGCTTTACGGCGATTACGTAAATAATTGTCTGTTTTATTTACTTTACCATCGTTGTTGATATCATCATCTTCTTGACCAACTTTATCTAATAATTCAATTAATTTTATCATTTTAAAAAACGTAGTTTATAGATTGTAGATTTAATTAACTCAACAAATGTATCGATTTGGTTTTGAAGATACGAATCTTGGCAAACCATTCCTCTACTTTTTTCAACATACATACAAAGTGTTTCAAAATACATAATTATCGCTTCACAACTTTGGTATTCTTGTAAAGCAATATTACCGTATCCAGTTATGATACCATATTTACCTTGATATGACTCAACAAATCCATCTACCAAAGGTATAATACTATCATAATATCCTTGTAATGCCATATGAGCAGCAAACGAAGGAGTTTGAAGATGAAATATATGAGCTTGTGTACGTGAAGCCATTAATGTTGATACGAATTGTCCTACTATTGAGTTATTTTGTTCCATTATTGTTTTTTAATTGCTTTTTTAAAGCGAGATTCATACATTTGACTAGCAGCTGCTTTTTCTTGTGATGGTGCTTCTTTTTTACCTTTTTTAGCTGGCTGCATTTTTTTATTAGCTTCATCTACTGTTTTATCCATAGTAGACATTTGCTCTTCTAATTCAGCTTTTTTCGCTTGAAGTTCCTCAATACTAGCAGCTAAATCATCATGTAAATCACTTATAATTTCAGCAGCAACAAAATGACTTACATTTTCTGGGATTGCGTTTTTAATTTCCTGTGCTTCTTTAATATCCTCTTCAATTTTAGTTATTTTAGCTTGTAAAGCGGCTTTATTACCAGCCTCATCAATCATACCTAAACGAGTAGCAACAGATGATGATGCTTTTTTCATTTTTTTAGGTGCTGTTTTTTTAATTTTTTCTTTTTTTGCTTCGATTATAAGTTGACGAATGTAAGTACGTAATTGAGAATTGTCCATGATTAGTTTTTATGTTTATATGTATAAATATTAATATTTTTTAATTTCGTTTATATATCTACTTAGTACTTCACGTACTTTATCTAGTTTATGAGGATACTTTTTTATATATTTACGAGCTGCTTCAGATAAATTTCGCTGATTTAGTGATGCTATAAAATTACCTACTCTACCCATATCGAATGCTGTAGTTCTAGTAACCACATAATGGCGTGCTTCAGGTTGTATTGATATTTGAGCTATATTAGCACCACTAGCTAATTGTATAATAACCATTTTACTTTGTCCACTTACTATTACACCAGTAACATTACCTCTAGCGCCTAATTCTGCATCACGTGAACGTGCTGTTCTTTCAGTTCTTGGATTAGCTACTATTCCTGCTTGAATTCTTTGTCGTATAGATGTAGGTAATGCGATAAATCCATTTGTTAATCCAGCCGCTGCTATTAATCTATCTGCGTCATTTCCAGCTTGTACGGCAGGTGCTGCTTGTGCGGCTGGTGCTACCGGCGCTGCGGGTGCTGCTTGCACAGCAGGTGCTACAGGACGAGATATAGATGCTGCTTGTTGTCCTAGTACTTGTCTTAATAATTCTGACGGCACTGTTGCTTTAATCATATTACCTCGGCGATCTGATAATTTTTTGCTAAAACTAGGATTGGCTTTATTAATAATATAATAAACCCCATTATAATAAGCTACTGCATATTGGTTATTTGGTGATAATGGTGGGTTAGCTTTAATAAAATCACGTTTTATCTCACTACTGTAGTCATTCATTACGGTTAGTAATTCATCACTTGTATAAGACTGATTAGTACTTTTTAAATATTTAAAATATGATGACCACATTGATTGAGACATTGACCTTCTTCTTTCGACACGTCTCCAGTTATAGCTATTACCAAATGTGACTTCTGCTCTAGTATCAGTTTTATCGTTTGTTTTTCTTAAAAATAATGAAATATAAGTATCATCTGGTTCATTATCTGGTTTAAAGATAATAAGTGGTTCTCCGTTTATACTTATTGTTCTTTTATTATATGGTGTATTTTCTATAGCTGATGTAAATATTGATCTATCTAGATTAGGTAGATCATCTTTTTTCTTAGATAATGTTTGTTTTACTATATCTACAGTATTATCCTGGAATGAAGGACTATTAGTAGCTGTATTAAGTAAATTCTGAGCTACTTCGTCATCAGATGGAACTCTTGTTACAGCTTCTCCTTCTAAATCATATACAGAATATGAAGTTGAGTCTAATACTAATTTACCATTTTCTTTATCTTGGATAATAAGTGGTGATTTTGAATCATTTTTAGCAGCATCTAAAGTTGAATTAAATTTATCTTTAGTAATAATATCGCGTGCTGACATCCACATTAAGTTAATAAACGGTAATCTATCTAATTGAGGATAATTAACTATGTACTTAAGTTTAGCATTAATAGAAGGATATTTCTTTGCTTTTAAATACATATTAACATCAATATTACCATCATCACTATCTAATACTAACTCAGCAATTGCTGGGTTGCTACTAAATGTAGTATTGTATAAGCGAATATCAGAAGGTGTATCCCATTTATCATATTTTACTAATTCTTGTTTAATATTAAATGGGATTGCACTTTTACTTAATTCAGCTATATCAACTTTTTCTTGAATATTAAAAATTAATGATTTTTTATTTCCTTCTTTACCAAAATAATTTAAATTACGTAATAGATCCATAGTTGGAAGAATACCGTAATTTTTAGCTATATATTCTTCTAATTTAGGATAATCTGGGAGATAATCTCGTATAAATTCACTTATAGTTATATCATCAAATAAATCTTTATCTTTTCTTCGTATTATATATCCTTGTTTAGTATTTAAATCTAACTGGCTCCATACATCAATTGGTATAGCTCTATTGCCAAATTTAATAATAGCTTTTTCTGCTTTAGATAATGGAATATAACTTAATATAGATTCTATATCTGGTATATCTTTTAACCAGGGAATATTTGATAGCAAATCATTAAAACCCATTGGCTGTGATTCATGGGGGCTATTATTTCTATTAGTGTAAACGTATCTAGTTTCTGGAGTTGTTTCTTCTGGGTTTCTAACTTGTATGGCTACAAAACTTAATGGAAAGTTAGTTTCATCTAGATTAGTATTACGAGCTAAATAAAACGTTGGGTTAGCTCTATAGTCTGAACCTCTGTATGTGGGGAATGACGTTTTGGTAATACACCATTTTTCACCTTTACCATATGTAGTACAATTTGCTTCTGTAGATCCATTATATATTACGATACCATATCCAGGTTCTCCTTCACTTGGGATTGGATCACCCTGTTTAGGAAATACTACATCAGGTGTAATGTCTATTTTTTCTTTTGGAGCATCTTTATCTTCAACAGACGTAGCTACTGCAATTAGATCAGGTAAAGTATATTGTCCAAGATCTTTTTGCTTAATCCTACCCGAATCTTTTATTTTATCAAATATATTAATATAACGCCTTAATGTAGTTTCATCTGGGATTTCAGTACGTAACTCATCTGCTTGGTCTTGAAATTGTTTAATAAAACCTCTTATAGCGGCTTCACTATATGCTTCATTTAATTCGTTTGTCCAATTATGAACTACGTGTAGTATAAATTTATCTATTGCTCTCATAATATATTATTACCATTTTCTACAAGACCAGTATCTTGCTTTAGTACGTGGTCCTGGGTTTGCGCAATTGTGTCTTGCTCTAAAAGCTTTACGTCTTACGGGGTTATTCTTTTTTATATTCATGCCCTTAGCACCAAAATTTACTTTAACAACTTTGCCTGTTTTAGGATTTTTAACATATACCTTAAATTTCTTACTATCGCCGCGCATTGGTTTACCTAGCGGTACAGTACGGCCTTGATATTTAGCCTCAAGTAAACAATCACAATCAGCTTCATTTAGTTGTTGTTGATACTCGCGCATGAATTCAATAAATTCTCTAATATCATCTGTATTTTCAACGTCATATTCTTCTATTGTTTCATTATTTGCTTTATTAGCATAGCGATAGCTATTGTCATAATTACATTCATGGCAAATATATTTATCTGATTCGTCTGAGTCTGCTGTATTCCATTGCCACCCACATTTTCCACATTCAACATCTATATCTGTTTCTTCTTGTTTATCATTTTTATCTTCACCAATGAAGAATGCTTCATTTAAGCGTTCAATCATACCTGATTTTAAATCTGCTTCGAAATTACCTTTATATTCTACTGGTTCGCCGTTATCATATTTTACTTTCACTAAACCGGGGTATTGTAGATAATTTGCATCAACAACTTGAAATTGTTTTCCTCTTCTATCTATATAATAATCTATTTTATTTTCATTTAATTCTTCATTAATGATTTCTAAAATAAGCTGTTTTAATTCTGCTACTTTCATACTTTTATTTATTTAACTTTACTTTAGCTTTTTTAGTATTGGGTACAAACTGTTTATCTGATGC
>Ga0181358_1001479_pt1 | contig 10763 bp, 12 predicted proteins | sample Fa13VDMM110SD_FD_130096 | JGI IMG/M metagenome (GOLD analysis project Ga0181358, IMG submission 130096) | Freshwater viral communities from Lake Michigan, USA - Fa13.VD.MM110.S.D | ecosystem: Environmental > Aquatic > Freshwater > Lake | place: USA: Michigan | collected 2013-09-24
GACTCTATTGCTGCTTGCAAACCATCAATATCAGCAACAATAATACCAACTGGTGCTGTGATTTGTGCGTTGTCCAAAATTAAATCGGACTGTCTATTTAATACAATTTTAGTTGTAGACATATTTTATTTTTTTTAAATTTATGTTATAATGTGATTTTTTTCACTATAGGTGTAAAACCCGATTGACTGATAAATTTAAATATGGTGTTTTAAGTGATGAGGTCGACTTCCCAACAATTATGGAATACTTAAGATGAATATATGATATAAATATTAATATGTGATTTATAAAAAATATAAATCGTTTTTAATTAAATATATTTAATTTTATAAAAAGTTAAAAAATTTATATAAAATTTATTTATTATTATATAAATAATTTTTTAAGTTTTTAATTGCATTTGCATAAGGTAATGGCTCACAAGAACCTAACTCAGATAAATATTCATTAACTTCGACCAACAATTCATCAGTTTCATCAAAAATAAAATTAGATTTTAATTTAATTTTATTTACAATATATTTATATCCTTTTACCTTAAGATAAGCTGTTAAATATAAATCAGATGTTATGTATTTTGTCTCGTTTTCCATAATTATTTTTTTTACTATAACTATAAATATATAAAGTCAATTCAAAAATAAAAAAAATTTAATTAATTTTAATTTGTTCTATAAGAACATAATAATCTCATATTTTTAAATGGTGCTTCATTAAATATAATTAACTTACCATCAATAATATAGTCAAGTAATTCACCATTTTCTTGTAAAACACCGTTTAAAAATAAATGTTCACTATTATGAATTGGGTAAAAATCTAATGTGAATTTTTTATTAATACCATCAATAATACCATTAGGTTTTTCCTTATCAATTGATATTATTTCTGGTTTATTGTTTTTAACTAATAAAATTTGAATTTCATCCCAATCAGTTAACTCACCAGTCCATTCAATATTTTTTAATTTAAAAAATTTAGAACCACCATTTACACCGACAATCATACCAGACCTTCTTCGTTCATCAGGTATTAAAAGCATGTCATCGATAGTATTAACGTTTCTAAGGCCGTCAATACCGTATAATGGGTCAATTACTGGGTAGGTGTCATATATGCTATTAGGGGCAATAAACCCCATAACACTAACACCACCAATAATTTTATTATTCTCCATTTTTATTTAAAACTATAAATTACTCACAAAACCAAACATCTAAAAGACCTTTAGTTTTAAAAACTGTTCTATACACTGAATATGTAGTACTATTACCGTTATCAAAGGTAATGTTGACATCATCTAACACTAAATATGGTATATCAAGACCTAAGCACCCATTTTTACTATCTTTTAAATTAGTTGGTTGTTTAAAATCCTTAGGTATTAATATGTAATTATAGGTTAACGATTCATCATTAAATTCAACATATGTTTTAATTGCTGAACCTCTAGCGCTAAACTGTAATTGTGTAATCATATTTGATGTAAATATTTTACTATCAAGTTTACCAAAATAAATCCCAACCTCAATTGGTTTTTTAAATTCAGTTACTTTATCATCACAACTAACAACACAACCAGCACTAATATCGCACCAATCCATATCACATATATTAAATTTAAATTTAGATATTTGACCAATAAAAGTACCAGCAAAGTTTTTTTCAATTAATAAACCCAAATCTTCAGAATCTTGACCATCAAATGTCATGGTTTCAATTAAACCTTGTGAACCACCACCTAAACTAATATTAAATGGAACACCAACTTGTTTTGCGTGGTAATCATTTAATCTTCTAGCAACAAATTCATCAATGTTTTTAAATACAGCCTTTAATTTACAGTCAACATAAATCATTAATTTACCTTTTCTTGGTGGCAAACACTTTAATTGTTCATCAGTATATACTTCATCAGATACATATCTAATTGTAATTCTAGTCCATTGATTATCTTTAACAACACCGCTTAATGAATATTGTTCCTCAACCGTAATACCAGTTGTACTTCCAGTTGTTGTTCCAGAACAATAGTATTTTAATTCTCTATATCCAATTCTACCATCATCAGTTATTCTAAACCCAATAGCGTTATCGTATACATCTAAATTTTTATCTAATTCTAATAAAACCTCACTGTCACCACTGTATGAACATACAGTTTCTTTACCATAATCAGGATTATCCCTTGGGTGACCACAGTGACCACATCTATCACTAGCGTGTTTAGCCCTACCATAAATTAAAAATTGATTCCTAAAATCAGTTTGTTTTCTAACATATTCACTAACGAATATACTAGAACCAGTAAAACTACATACAGTCTCTTTACCAAATAAATCATTATCTCTCGGTTCACCACAACCACCACATCTATCACTTGTTTTTTGCGCTCTACCATAAATTAAAAATTGATTTGTAATTTCTTTGATATCTAAATGAGGTGGGTCCAAAAATAAATTAAAACCACTTTTAGCATCGTATATTTGTATTTCCGTTTCTTTAGGTTCAGTACAAAATCTTGTTGGTGTATCTGGACAACCTAACAATGGTGAACAAGTCATTGTACACCCAGTATTATTACCTTCAAAAACATTCCAAAATTTATTTTCAGCTCTAGTACCCATATAAAAGAAAAATCCTTTATTATTTGGATATATATCATTTAAAGTTGTTGCAGTTGTACCACTACAAATATCTTCTTTTTTTAACCAAAAATCGGCAACCCAAGCCTTATGTGTTCTAACTGGTAAAACCTCATAAGTTGAATTATCTAATTTATAATATCCTTGGTAAAAACCACCACAAAATCTAATTGTGTCACCATCTGGGTCATTAACTAATTCTATTGGGTAAACAAATTGTTGTGTTGAACCAGTTACTCTATTTAATATTAATCGTTTATCATTTGCTGGAACCGTTAATGTTGTACCAGTTAATATATCAACCAAACCTTGATTATTAAAATCACCAGGTTGTTGGTTATAAACCAATTGTCCATTATCTAAACCAGTTAATCCGAATGTATCAAATGTGTAACCACTATTTGTTGCACCAGTCCATGTAACCAAAGAAAATATATTATCAATTGATGTGGTATCATTAAATGTTTTTTTGTTTGAAAAATCATACCAAACAACCAAACAGTCACCAACTGAACCACTAGGATTGTGAGCATCGTAAACCATATCACTATTTGCTAAATAGAAATCGTAGTATTCACTATCAACTAACTTTAAATCCAACTTTTTATTTACGAAATTCCCCATTTATTAAAACGTTTGAAGTGGCGACCTTTTCCAAGTATTATTATCTCTAACATATAAATAGTTTTCATCTCTAGTTATGTCACCATTTTTACCATAAATATCATATGAAGATGTTGGTGTATATTCTGGTATGATTAAACTACTTGGTGCTAAAGAATTATTAGTCACCCAACTACCTTCAACATTTAACTTAAATTCAGCATTAATTCCGTCATCAATTCCATTTATAATTGATATACCACCACCAACTGAAGTTTGTCTATTACCGTTATAGTTAAGTTCAATATTATTATCTTCAGCTGCAATTGTCTGGGTTTCCAAAATTAACTCATCAGGATTCATTAATTCTTTAATTGCCTCAACCAATAAAGGTATAATACCATCAATATGTAAACCTTTATAACCGTCAACTTTATTTGTAAAAACTAATTTAGGTTCAACTTTTTCAACCTCTTGAGCAATAAACCCTAATTTAATATTATCACCACCAGCGCTTCTATCTTTCCATTGGTAATTTACACCAGTCAATGATTTTATAATATTTAAAGCTCCAGTTATTGGTGTAATATTTTCTTTTAATCTTTCATCAGATGTGTTGGTTGTAAGATTACCGTTAGCATCAATTCTAATATCATTAAGGAATGCTGTTGACAAAACACTTTTTATATTTAAGTAATCAACATATGTGGTATCATTTGTGGTACCAGTTATGTTACGACCAAGAACAATTGAATAATCACCTTGAGCAACTGAGTATCGACCATGAACAAATGAATAATCACCATTAGCGGTTGTTTCACTACCACCAGCATGTGATTGAAGACCTAAGGCTATTGTTGAAGCACCTTCAGCATGTGACGCTATACCTATTGCGGTTGTACTGATACCCTCAGCGTGTGATGACACACCACTAGCGGTTGTTCCGTTACCTTCAGCATGTGAACCAAAATTACCAAATGCTCTTGTTAAATAACCTTCACTATGTGAGTAATCACCACTAGCTGTTGTTAAATAACCTTCAGCATGTGATGAATGACCACTTGCTGTAGTTTGTTGACCTTCAGCATGTGAGTAAGTACTACTAGCTATTGTATAATATCCTTCAGCATGTGAATAATCACCCTTTGCTGTTGTACTAATACCTTCAGCATGTGATGATGTACCACTCGATGTTGTTTGTGAACCCTCTGCATGTGAATTTTGACCACTCGCTGTTGTATTATTACCTTCAGCATGTGAACCATTACCAATCGCCTTTGTAAAAGCACCTTCAGCATGTGATGCGGTACCACTAGCAATTGTACCGTTACCTTCAGCATGTGGCCCAAAATTACCAATTGCAGTTGTACTCTTACCTTCAGCATGTGAATAATTACCAATCGCTGTTGTTAAGTAACCTTCAGCATGACTTGAATTACCACTTGCTGTTGTACCACTACCTTCAGCATGTGAACCATTGCCACTAGCAGTTGTTCCAGAACCTTCAGCTAATGCATAATCACCAGAAGCTAAATTACCAGAACTTTCAGTAACAATTGCAAACGTACCAGTAGATGCTGACCAAAATGTTGTACCAGATGTAATAGCTGAAACTGATTGCCAAGTTGCCTCACCTTCAAAATTAGAAGTTAAAACATATCCAGGTATTGGGTTATCACTTACAATTAATTTTTTTGTTCTTAATATTTCCGTATTATCAATCCATATTGTTCTACCCGTAAAATCTAATGATTGAGCGCTATAAATAAAAAAGTCAGTTGATAACGTACCCACATAGTTTCCAGGTGTTGGTTCTGACATTGTTATTGGATATAAGTTGGTAGCACCAACTCCAGAATATGTTAAATTAACTAAATTACCATCAATTATTGTTGAACTACTACTACCAAATACAGCACCTATCGTTTGTGATACACCACTATTTGATGGTATCAAAGCTGAAACTGAAGAATCAATAGCTGATACGTTTGGAATCGACCAAGTAAAAACTGTTGTAGCACTATTCCCAGAATACGAACTAACTATCCCAAAATATTGAGATGTTTGTGCTGTTGCATTCATATTTGGACCAGAAGTTAAACCACTAAAATGTACACCAAATGTGGTTGTACCAGATAAAATTGTGTTTGTTCTTTCCCTTTGTTTGATTTGCCTATTATCAGAATAATCTAATTTCGTTCTAAAAGTCATAATATTTATGTTTTATAATAAATATTAAGATATTTGAATATATTTATTATAAAAATATATTTATGAAATTCACTAAAGAATATTTTGATAAACACAAACCAATTACCAATGAAACTAAATTGGATGAATTGATTGATATGGATGGGTCATCAATTGAAGGCGACTTCACCCCAAGTTATGGTGATATCCAAACTGGACCCGTTGCAAAATCATATGATGATAATTCTGATTATGAAAAAGGTATATCAACAACTACTGATAAAATTTCAAGATATGCACAACCAAGAAGTTGGTGGGCACTTTATTATGGTTATGGTGGTACACCTTATAGTCATGGTAATAGACCAGTTTCTGAAGGTGAAATGTCAGAAGCATTAGTTGATAAAAAAGAAAATAAAGATTTTGTTAATAAGGGTAATGATTCTGATATAAAAGGTAAGTTAGATAGAATTGAAGATTTAATTAAAAATTCAAATTTACCTAATTCAGCTAAAGATAAAATGTTAAACATAATTAATGACTCTGAAAATTAAATTATGAATATCAACGAAGAAAATAAAGATTTAGATAAAAAAGGTGCCACCTGGGTTGTAGATGATAAATTTAAGAAATTTTTCAAAAATGATAAAGTTAGTTACACTAATTTAACCACTAAAAAAGATAGATTGGAAAATAAAACAGATATCACACCAGAAGAAACTAAATTATTAGATTGGATTAATAAAAAATTAAAAACTGAAATAAATAAAAATGATGCACCAAAAAGGTCAAAAATGAACATTGGAGCTGAAGGTACAAAACATGGTGTTAATGGTGCTAATAATTATAAAAATAGAGAATCAACTAAAGTGGATAGAGTTGGTGAAGTTCTTAAAATTAGGGAGTCTGAAATGGAAAATGAAATTAATTCTATTAGATATTTAATAGAATATATGGATAATAATAAAAAAAATAAAATTTAAAAATAATGAGTAATAAATTAGAACAAGCTGCAATTGCAAGTAGAAATGTGTTAATTGCAATTAACAATTATGATAATGTTGCTGATGCAAATAATTATACAGCAACACACACTAAAGCATTAAGTGACCAACAAACACCCGTAAATGGTAAAGGTACTGGTGTATTCTTAGATACTTATAATGGTGGTGGTAGTTTAGATATTTATGGTAACCCAGCTGCTGCTGGTTCAGGTAGATTAGCTGCGTTTGCTAATAACACATCAACTTGGGGTTACGGACCAACATCATATTACCAACAACCAGATACTTCTGGAAATGTTGGACAAGTAACATTTGGATAAAAAATAATAAATTGAAACTTTACAATATTTTACAAGATATTATATTAGAAGAAATATCCAAAGACCAACAATTAATTAATGAAGGGGTTCTTGAGGATATCAAATCTGCTATGGGGAATACTGTATATGTTTGGTTTAAATATAAAACTGAGGACGGTAGGATAACAGACAGATATGTTATGTTAGATAAATTAGGTACATCATTAGCAAACAATAAAGTTGTTAGATTATGGCAAACAGGTGGTCAAACAACTAAAACTAAAAAAAATGGTAGTATTAATGGTTGGAAATTATTTAGACTTGATAGAATAATACCTGGGTCAATTAAACCAACAAATATGAAATACTATGAACCAGTTCGTTCTGGTCAACCATATAACGCAACTGGTGATAAAAAAATGATAGGAGCTATTGATATAGCAAATTATAAAAAATAAAAAATTAAAGTTATGAATACACCACAACCAATAGATGTAAATAGACTTAAAGGTATTTTAGGTAATGCTAAAAAGATAATGGGTAAAGTAGAAACTGGTAATTATGAAGCTGGACATATTGATGGTAGAGCATTAACTGAAGAAGGTGTTAGAGAATTACAAGCTGAAGGTGTCAAAAGACCATTATCTCAGGGTCAATCACAAATTGATACTTCTAGAATTCAAAATTCTAGATTACCAGAATCGATTAAAAAAGCAATGATGGAAAACCCAATTGCACAACCAACTGGTTTAAACCACACATTTACATTAGATGATGTTTATGATTTAGCTGATGAAAAACCAATGCCAATACCACAAGCTAGAAAACAATCAATACAAGAAAATTATCAACAACCACAACAACTAGGTGGTTACAGTGATAATGTTTTAAGAGCAATGATTAAAGATGTTTTAATTGAATACTTATCAAATGAATATTCTAAAAACTTAACTGAGAGTGTAATTAAACAAACTATTAGTACATTAATTAATGAAGGTAAAATTACTGCAAAGAAAAAAGTTTAACATTTAAAAATTAAAAATATAAAAAAAGGGGTAAGTAATTATCCCTTTTTTATTTACATTATATTTTTAATTCATTATTTTTAATTATCTATAAAAATAGTTTTAAAGAAAAAAATATGAACAAAAAAGTTAAAGTTTTAGTAGTCCCATCGGATAGGTCTGGAGTTGGTTATTTCAGAAGTGTAACACCACATACAGGTTTAGAAAAGTTTTACCCAGAAGAATTCCATGTTGACATAAATGAAAACCCTGATTTAAATAATGATGAATTTTTAAAACAATATGATATTATTCATTACCATAGAAGTTTAGGTCAATATGAGCAAATGCCAATGTTATTAAATAAATTAAAATCAATGGGAATTATTACTATTATGGATTTAGATGATTATTGGTCACCTGGACAACATCACCCAGCATATTTGATAATTAAAAATTCAAAGATGGATGAGAAAATATTAAATAATATTAAAATTGCTGAAAATGTTACAACAACAACTGATTTGTTTGCAGCAGAAATTGGTAAGTTTAATAAAAGAGTTTATGTGTTACCAAATGCAATAAACCCAGAAGAAAAACAATACACACCAACACCAGAAAAGTCAGATAGAGTTAGAATTGGATGGTTAGGTGGTAGTTCACATTTAGAAGATTTAAAACTATTAAATGGTGTGGTTAATAAAATGAAATCAAGTAACTTATTAGATAAAGTACAATTTGTATTATGTGGATTTGATTTAAGAGGTAATGTAACCATGATTGACCCACAAACTGGTCAACAAACACAAAGACCAATTAAACCACAAGAAAGTGTTTGGTTTCAGTATGAAAAAATATTTACCGATAACTATAGTACAATTAGTGATGATTATAAAAAACATTTATTAACATACACCAAAGACGAATATCCAAATGTTGCAAACGAACCATATAGAAGAGTTTGGACAAAACCAGTAAGTACGTATGCTAGTAATTATAATTTATTTGATATTTCATTAGCACCACTTAATGATAATATGTTTAACAAAGTTAAATCACAATTAAAGGTGATTGAATCTGGTTTCCATAAAAAAGCATTAATTGCTCAAAACTTTGGACCATACCAAATTGACCTAGTAAATGCTAGGGTAAAAGCATTAGATAATAGTGAAAATACGTTTTTTGATGGTGGTAACGCATATTTAGTAAATAATAATAGTAAAGATTGCTATCAATTTATAACAAGATTGGTTGAAAACCCAGAGCAAATTGAAATCCTATCTAACAATTTATATAACACTGTAAAGGGTAAATATTCTATCGAAGCTGTATCTAAACAACGTAGAGAATTATATTTATCTTTATTAAACGAAAAACAAAATGATAGTATTTAGTGAGTTTTACAACCTATTTCAATACGCATTTGATGAGGAAGGTATTATCGGATTTTGTTTTTTCGATAAAATAATGATAACCCGATACGGCTTTGAAATAATATAATATGGATGATTTAAAATACATTAAAACAAAAATAAAAGAAAAATCTAAGAATTATATAAACAATCAAAAGATTAAACCAGTTGAAAATAAAACAATTTTAACTAAAGTTAAAAATTTTTTTAACTGGTTTTCAAAATAAATCATATAATTTTTTATTGACTTTAAAAAAATTATATCTTATATTTAGTTTTAAAATAAAAAAAATGGAAAAAAAAGATTTAAATGAAATCCTTACTAGAATGAAAAGTGGGGATAATGTACCAGTTTTTAAAGTTAGTTCAACTGACTTTACACCAAAAAAGAAACCAAGTTTTAAAGTTAGATTTAAAAAAATAGTTACAAACATAACTAGTTCAATTAAAAAATTTAAATTTTTAATGAAAATTAAAAAATGGTTTGATGAAACGATTACTCAACCGATTAAAGCTAAGAAAGCTAAAAGAGCACATGATAAATACATTAAAGAATTAAAAGAAAATTTTTCTAAAAAATTTAATATTAATGTTGATAAAACAATTATGATAATGAACGGTCCAGGGTATAGTCCAGAAAATATTGATAGTTCTGATTTATTAATTAAAAATAGTATTGAGATAAATAAAACAAAAGATATTTTAGGCAATAGAATATCACCATTTTTGTATGAACCTGATATTATTGATATTCATAATGAAAATCTTAGCTTAAATGAAGACAACCCAACATTTCAAGAATTAATCCATATTGAAAATGAAAAGGCATCAGCCAGTGTATTTGACCAATATGAATTTTTTAGAAAAAGACCACATTTAATTGCACCCGATAGATATAAAAAAACAAATAGTCGTAGATAATTAGTTGTTATTGATTAAAATATTTAATATATTTGCATCATAACAATTATATTAAATATTTTAACTTATGTCTTTAAGTAAAGAAAAAATTTTAAAAAACGCTAAGAAGTTTAATGAAACGGGTGTTAAATACGGTTTTGTTAATGATGAATTAATGAACCTATTAGGACCTGAATTTATTGGTGCCCCAGCGTGCAGCACAACCAATTTATATAACGCATTTGAAGGTGGTTTGATATTACACATATTAAACACAACTAAATACGCAGTTTCTATAAATGAAATGTTACCAGCTGAAAAACAAGTTCCAGCACCATCATTAATCAAAGTTTGTTTCCTACATCAAATTGGTAAAGCCAAAATGTTTGTTGAACAAAAATCACAATGGCACCGAGATAATAAAGGTGAAATGTTCATATTCAATGATGAATTATTAAGCATGACAGTTAGTGAACGTTCAGTTTATTACGCAATGTCATCTGGTATTACATTATCTGAAGATGAAGTATTTGCAATGTACAATTACAATGACGATTTCTCAGGTAGACCAATGAAAACTATCGGTGAAAAATTAGCAGCAATCTTAAGAATTGCTAATCAATTATCAGTTATAGAAGAAAAATAATATGGATAACCAAGTAAGTGAATTATCGGAAAAATTGTCTAAGGCAATTGACCCATA
>Ga0181358_1001480_pt1 | contig 10761 bp, 16 predicted proteins | sample Fa13VDMM110SD_FD_130096 | JGI IMG/M metagenome (GOLD analysis project Ga0181358, IMG submission 130096) | Freshwater viral communities from Lake Michigan, USA - Fa13.VD.MM110.S.D | ecosystem: Environmental > Aquatic > Freshwater > Lake | place: USA: Michigan | collected 2013-09-24
ATAAACATGGTACAGGGGCAGACTACTTATGATCTACCTGATGACACCGTTGATTTGGTGGAGCATGTTATCCGTACTTCTTCCGGACAGGGTCCTAACCAGACAGACCTCAACATTACTCGGATTAGTGTATCCACCTACTCAACCATACCAAACAAAGAAGCACAAGGAAGACCCATCCAAGTCTGGATTAATAGACAGTCAGGACAAAAGATAGGTTCAAATTTAGAATCTGCAGCAAAGCATCCACAGATTAATGTGTGGCCTGCTCCAGACCAAGGCACGGAAGAACAACCGTTTTATGTCTTCTACTATTGGAGAATGAAACGTATATACGATGCAGGTACAGGCACTAACGTGATTGATATTCCATTCCGTTTCTTGAATTGTTTAGTTGCTGGCTTGGCGTACATGATTGCAGTAAAGAAACCAGAAGTTGATCCAGCGCGTACTATGGCGTTGAAAGCTATGTATGACGAGGCTTGGGAATGGGCGTCAACTGAAGACCGCGAGAAGGCGGCGGATAGACTTGTTCCTCGTGAAATGTTCTTCTAATCATGGGTAATAGGTTTGCAAGCGGTAAGAATTCGATTGCAGAGTGTGACCGCTGCGGGTTTCGTTACAAGTTAAAAGAGTTAAAGAAGCTCACGATTAAGACTAAGCAGGTACAGATTAAAGTATGTAAAAACTGTTGGGAGCCTGATCAGCCACAGTTACAATTAGGTATGTATCCGGTTGATGACCCACAAGCAGTACGGGAACCACGCCCAGATACAAGCTACTATCAGTCAGGCTATACAGGATTGCAGTTAACTACTAATACTGACTTTGGTGATCCGGGCGGTGGTAGTAGGGTGTTTCAGTGGGGATGGTGGCCTGTTGGCGGAGCAAGTGCTAACGATGCGGGTTTAACACCTAATAACTTATCAGTACAATGCTTAGTAGGAACAGTAACAATTTCTTAGGAGTAGGACATGAAACACGACGATATGGCAAAAGACAAACCGATGATCAAAAAGATCGCGGGTCAAGAAGTTAAAAAGCACGAGAAGAAAATGCACCACATGAAAAAAGGTGGCGTAACTTCTATGGACATGAAAAAAGTTGGTCGTAACATGGCGCGTGCTAATAATCAACGGAGTCGCTAATGGCTAAGTTTTCACAAAAGGTAATGGGCAAGGAAGTCGGTAATGCCGCTGTCTATGCTAAACCACACAGTATGTCTGGAGGCCCTATGGTCATGAAGAAAATGGAAGACCCTAATAAGTTAGCTGCTAATCAGATGACTAGGAAAACTGCTACGCCACGCGTAAGCGCTGGCGATCCTGCTGCGGATAATGTAAAGACTGATGGCATGAAGATTCGTGGTACAGGCGCAGCTACTAAAGGTGTAATGGCACGCGGTCCAATGGCTTAAGGAACATCTGTGACATATACGGAATTAACCGCCGCAATTATTAACTACACACAAAACAGCGAATCTACATTCGTTGCTAATATTCCTGTGTTTGTTAAACAGGCTGAAGATCGTATTTATAATTCTGTGCAGATTCCTGCTCTTCGTAAAAATGTCACAGGTACTACTACGAATAACAACAGATATTTATCATGTCCTAATGATTTCTTATCTGTGTTTTCTATATCCGCTTTAGATCAGACTACGGGTTATTTTGAGTTCTTACTTAATAAAGACGTTAACTTTATTCGTGCTGCGTATCCAAACCCATCAGAGACAGGGTTTCCTAAGTACTATGCTCTGTATGGTCCTACGGTAGTTGACGGGACTATCACGACTGAATTAAGTTTTATTATTGGACCTACACCTAGCGGTGGTTATAGTTTGGAATTGAATTATTACTACTACCCAGAGTCAATTACTACAGCGCAAACTTCATGGCTTGGTGATAACTATGACCCAGTATTGTTATATGGCTCTTTACGAGAAGCTTACCTGTTTATGAAGGGTGAGCAGGACATCATTACGTACTACGAAAAAATGTATCAAGATGCGCTTGGTCAGTTGAATCGTTTAGGAACTGGTCTCGAGCGTGGTGATGCATACCGTGATGGTCAGGCTAAGATTAAGGTTAATCCATAATGCCATTAGTACAAGGTCAGACGTTAAGCTTTAGAAGCGACATCGTGCAAGGCGAACAAGACCTATCTGCCGATACGTTATATATGGCTTTGTATACAGGTTTTGCTACGTTGGGTCCTACTACGGCTGCATATACAACAGAGAATGAAGTAGAAGGTACAGGCTATGACGCTGGCGGAGTTGAAATTACAGGCGTGACTATTACCTCAGATGTAAATACAAATACAGTTTATATAGACTTTAATAATGTATCTTGGCCCGGTGCCGCATTTACTGCGCGTGGCGCGTTGATATATAACAGCAGTAAGAGTGATAAGTCGGTAGCTGTATTGGACTTTGGTTCAGATAAGGTGTTTACTGCGGCAAGTAATACTGTAGTCATGCCTGTTAATACAGCGTCATCAGCTCTTTTAAGATTTGTTTAAGGAACGATTATGTTAGCAAACAAGAGTAGTTTTGGTGGAGTGTTCACGGCTACATGCTATGACAAAGACGGTAACCTAAAGTGGGCGGAAGAGTTTCCTAACTTAGTAGTCAATGTCGGTTTACAGTTTATAAACCAGCAAGTGTTCTTGGCATCAAACTACACGGCTTCATGGTACATGGGTTTAGTAAATACTGGAGCTACATACAACGCTGCAAATACTATGTCAGCACATGCCACATGGACAGAGAACACAGATTACTCGCAAGCTACTCGTCCGTTGATAGTATTTACTACCCCTACCACTGCTAACCCTTCTGTAGCTACATCAGACGTTGTGACTTTTACTATTAATGCTAACGCAACTATTGCGGGTGCTTTTATAACTACTAGCAGCACAAAAGCTGGCACTACAGGAACTTTGCTTTCAGTGGGTAATTTTACGGTTGGTGATAGAGGACTAGTATCTGGTGATACTTTGAACGTAACTTATACTTTCTCAGCTACAGCGGCTTAATGAATGTTTGGACTTACACCATTTGCAACAGTACCGTTTTCTACGGTTAGCCTTGGCGGGGTATTTGCTGCGTCTGTTAATGAATCAGTAAATGTAATAGATCAGTATGTAGGCAATCTTGTACTTAACGAAGACATAGCTGAAGTGTTAGGAGTGTTTGATGCATTTAACGCTCAGATAAATTTTGTAACCCAGCTTTCAGACGCACTAGATATAGAAGATGCATATAACGGTCAAATTGATTTTTTAATTGCCGTTAACGAAGCTGCTGGTTTTACTGACAGTTTTTTTGGAATAAAGTTGTGGGAGCCACCAGATACAAGTTCTAACTCATTATGGACAAACATAAATAATCCTCAAGGTAATGGGTGGACGACTATAAACACATCGCAGAATATTACGTGGACTGACATAACAAGTACTGGATAAGAGGATGTAATGGCCTTAGTTTTATTAGATCGTGTAAGAGAATCGACTACCACTACTGGTACAGGTACCATTACGCTTGCTGGGGCTGTTGCTGGATTTCAATCGTTTTCTGCCATTGGTAATGGAAATCAAACTTACTACACAATAACTGATAGTACTGCTGGAACTTGGGAAGTTGGTATTGGTACATACACTTCGTCCGGCACTACACTATCAAGAACTACAGTTTTATCATCATCAAGTGGTGGCTCATTAGTTTCTTTTGCTGCTGGGACTAAAGATGTATTTGTTACTTACCCAGCAGGGCGTTCAGTCTACAAAGACACAGCCAACACATATACCGTACAGCAAGCATTTGATGCGCTAACAGCAAACTCAATTGCGCTGACCACAGGCACAATTACTACTGCCCCAGTCTCCAACACAGACATTGTTAATAAGCAGTACGCAGACGCTATTGCGTCTGGTATTCACTTCCACGAAGCAGTGGCATTGGCTACTACGGCAGCCTTACCAGCAAACACATATAACAATGGTGCATCTGGAGTAGGGGCTACGCTTACAGCAACCGCTAATGGCGCTCTTTCTGTGGATTCAACACTTACTATTGTTGCAGAACGCATACTTGTAAAAAATGAAGTTGCTGGAGCAAACAACGGTGTTTACACGGTCACTCAGGTTGGTTCTGCTGGAACGCCATACATACTGACTCGTGCTACAGATTTTGATACCGTTGGTACTGGAGTTGACCAGATTGACGAGGGTGACTTCTTTTTAGTCACGAGTGGTGTAGCTAACGTAAATACCGCTTGGGTACAACAGACTGCGCCTCCAATAACGATTGGTACAACGGCAATTGTTTTCCAGCAGTTTTCCGCACCTATTACGTACACGGCAGGTACAGGTTTAAACGAGTCGCCAGCATATACATTTAATATTGCTAATACAGGTGTTACTGCCACCACTTATGGTTCAGGTTCTCAGGTTCCAGTATTTGCAGTTAACGCACAAGGTCAGCTAACAACAGTTACTAATACATCGATTGCTATAGCTGCTGGTGCGGTATCTGGCTTGGCTGCTTCAGCTACTACGAATACAACCGATGCGGGGAATATATCAACTGGCACGTTGCCATCAGGTCGTTTAATTGGTGGATATACGCAGGTTACAGGTGTTGGTACATTAACGGCTGGTACGTGGAATGCTACTACTATAGATTCAGCTTACGGCGGTACAGGGTTTTCTACATACACAACTGGCGATTTAATTTATACGTCTGCTACTAACACACTAAGTAAACTTCCAATTGGATCAACTAATCAAGTTTTAACAGTAGTTGGCGGTGTGCCTGCTTGGGCAGCTAGTACGGGTGGGGTTACATCATTCCAGACCTCGTTAAATGGTTTAACTCCTAGTACAAGTACAACAGGCGCAGTTACTTTAGCGGGTACATTAGGTGTTTCAAGTGGTGGTACTGGACAAACATCGTATACAGATGGGCAGTTACTAATAGGTAATAGCACAGGCAACACGCTGTCCAAAGCTACACTAACCGCTGGCTCTAATATTACAATTACGAATGGCGCTGGAACTATTACGATTGCCTCAACAGGCGGTGGTGGTAGCGCAAACCCAGAAGCAACGAATGGTATCTATGTAAACTCAAACACAATATCATCTAACTACACTGTAGCAACTGGGTTTAATGGCATGAGTTCTGGCCCTGTAACAATTAATAATGGCATAACTGTGACGGTAGCAAATGACTCCCGTTGGGTAGTTTTGTAAGGAAAAAATATGACGACTACATACAACAATAATCTACGTATTGCAGAGATTGCTACAGGCGATCAGGCAGGTGTTTGGGGAACTACTACCAATTACAACCTTGCAACTCTTCTGACAGAGGCTATTTCTGGTTTTTCACAAGTATCGGTAACATCTTCGGCGCAAGCCTTGGTTTCTACTGATGGTACATCTGACCAAGCAAGGCAAGCTGTTATTGAGCTAATTGGTACACCCGGTAGTAATTTTTTTATATATGCTCCGCCAGCAAACAAAATATACATATTTAAGAACTCAGTAGCAACTTATACGGCAACTATTAGAGTAGCGACAGCAAGAAACGGCACTACACAATCTGGGGCTACAGAAATAGCAATAGCAACCGGTAGAACAGTAATTGTATTTACTACCTCTAGCGGCACTCCTAGCGTATATGAAGCAATAAATAATATTACGGGCAATTTTTTAGTTAACGGTGGACTTGCTGTTGGCGGTAATGGAGCATTTGCCGGTACTGGCGGAGTAACACTACCTGTTGGCACGACACTACAACAAGCTGGTGGTACAGGCACTATTCGTTATAATACTACTTTGTCAAGATTTGAAGGTTATAACGGCACTGTGTGGGATGGTATTGGCGGCGGTGGGGCAGGTGGTGGAGCTACAGGCGGTGGACAGAATCAAGTGTTTTACGAGAATGACCAAGCTGTAACCGTTAGCTATACCATTCCAGCCTCAACAAACGCCATGACAGCCGGTCCTATTACTGTAAATACAGGATTTGCAGGTACAGCCACAATAAGCGATGGATCAGTTAGTGCAGGTACTGTTTTAAATGTATTAACAAGAACGGCTGGCAAGTTGTATATTGGCACGATTATTGAAGGTACTGGGGTTCCGGCTAATACAACTATAGTGGCTTTTGGTACGGGTACTGGTGAGGCGGGAACTTATACGGTTAGTAACTCGGCTACATTGCTAACAGCATTTGCACTTACAACGACAGTGGCGGTCACAATCACTTCTGGTTCTAATTGGGTAGTAGTAGGTTAAGGAGCAATAATGTCTACGATCATAACAGCAGGTAATGCAACAAATAACGGTGCGTCACTACTTAGCGCAGCAGACGGCATACTTGAATTTAAAACAGGTTCAGGTGCAGGTACTACAGCGTTAACACTATCAACTTCACAGATTGCTACATTTGCAAGTTCAGCGTCTGTGCTAGGTAGTTTAACTGTTACCGGAACTTTAAATGCAAACGGTGGCGGTACTATTAAATCTGGTACTGTTGTAACAACTACGACTACATCATTTACTGGCGCAACTTCTGGCGCAAGTACAACATTAACTGCTTCAAGTGTTACAGGAACTATTCAAGTTGGTCAGGTTATTGCAGGTACTAATATTGCTGCTGGCACAACAATTACCGCATTAGGTACTGGTACTGGTGGTGCAGGTACATACACAATTAGTCCAATTTCAACAGGTACAGTCAGCGGAACAATTACTGTTGTTGGCGTAGATTTTCTTAGCATACCGTCTAGCACTAAACGTATTACTATAATGTTTAATGGCGTTAGTATAAGTTCCACTGCTAACCTACTTGTTCAGGGCGGTGTTGGTGGAACTATAGATAGTACGGGATATGTAAGCACTAGTACAGGAACGAGTGGCAGTGCTGGTGGCACAGCATCAAGTACAGCCGGATACGTTATAAGAGGTACTTCAGGAGCTATCTCATTAAGTGGTCACATGGTGTTAACTTTACTTGGAAGTAATATATGGGTAAGTTCTCATGCTTGTAGTTTTGATGGTTCTTCTAGTAGTCTTTTTGGTGGAGGTACAAATACTTTTTCTGGAACATTAGACACTATTAGAATTACTACAACAAGCACAGACACATTTGATGCAGGTTCAATCAACATACTTTACGAGTAAGAGGTAAAACATGGCTGTAGCTATTAGTTCAGCGACCGGGATTAGCGGCGCACCAATCATTTATGAAAACTCAACGGTATCCGCTACGGCTGCTGGAGGTACGATTAACTTTGATGCGTTGACTCAGTCCGTATTGCAATACACAACAAGTGCTTCTGGCAACTGGACGCTAAACATTAGAGGTAGTGGCACAACTTCGCTAAACACTTTGATGGCAACAGGGCAGACTGTTACTGTTCTTTTCATGGCAGCTCAGGGTGCTACTGCATACTACAACAACGTCTTACAGATTGACGGAACCACAGTCACTCCTAAATGGCTAAACGGTACAGCTCCAACAGCGGGTAACATAAACAGTACTGACGTATACACATACGCCATTATAAAAACAGGTGGCGCTACATATAACGTTTTTGCTTCACTAGTTAAGTTTGCGTAAGGAATAGTTATGCCATTACTAGGAAAATTTGGTACAGCCACTTCTAGAGCCTTTGGATTTAATGGCGGTGGTACTGCTACCGTGCCTATCCCTGTACCCCCCGGCAATATATTTAACTACGATGTTTATACTAATCGTGGGCCTACTTACGTACCCGGAATCGCTAATAATATAACAGTTACTATTCCTGCTAGTACAACGGTTGGTAGCACTTCTACAGGTACTTATTCATTATCTGTCCCATCTGCATTTGGTCCTTTAGATACAGTAACTATTGTAAACAATGGTGTAATTCAAGGCATGGGCGGCGCTGGTGGTGCTACTAAAGGTGGACCTGCATTACCAGCCGGTCCGGGAAATCCGGGGGCTGTAGGAGGAAATGCAATTTTTGTGGCTCGACCTACAATTATTACAAACAATGGAGTTGTTGCTGGTGGCGGTGGCGGTGGTGGCGGTGGTGCTGCTCCTACTGCTAAAGTCGCTGGTGGCGCAGGTGGTGGTGGCGCAGGGCTTAATGGTGGCGCACCAAATGGAACACCTACGGCTGGTGGTGCAGGTACTGCTCCCGGTGGCGCTGCCGGTGGTGGTCGAGGTGCTGCTGGTAGTAACGGGAGTACAGCAAACCCTGCATTCCCCGGTGGTGCAGGTGGCGGAGCTGGGTCTTATCTTGTTGGGAGTCCGTTTGTAACTTGGCCTGTAACAGGAACACGTCTTGGTAACGTATCTTAATTAAGAGGAATGTATGAATAAAATATATATGAAAATTCATGGGTTTGAAGAGCCGAGCTGCTCTTTATTGGTATCTTTTGCGTCTGATACTACAAAGTCTTCCAACCCAGATGACTACCCTCAGTATGCTTTTCAGCCTATGACTATGTGGCCTGACATTACAGACCCTACTGAAATAATTAAAAAAATTGCTATTGCTGGTATTCATAATATAGAGCGGCAGGAGTCAGAAGAAAGATTTGCTGCCGATACCGCTAAGGTAGACGTATATAAAGCGATGATTGGACAAAGTAAGGAATATTTAATTTCCGATATAGTTCCACCTGATCCTCATCTTGAGTTTTATATTTTTGGAGACCCAATATGATTTCAGTACCTCATCCCGCATTTGGATATGTAATTTTTAGAACATCTATGTTAGCTGGAGAAACACTTAATGATGACCTTATGACAAATAACGTTATGGTTGTTTCACGGCAAACTACTTCTGCTGATCACGGAAGGTCAGGCAATACAGGTAGACAATATATTTTTTATATATTAAGTGGCAAACATGAGTATAAAAATAAAGAAACTGGCGAAACACACACGTTTAGCCGTGGGTATTGTTCTTTAGAACAAGGATTACCAGTTGGGTCTTATGATGCTAAGTTTTTAGAATCAGGTGATTTTTTATGTTTCAATACCTTTGCAGCAAATAAAGATAAACTTTTGCCGCCGCTAGAAGTTTTTAAACTAGAAGCCGGTAAGTCAACTACGCTACCTAAAGATATTAAATTATTTCTTGCAGAAGGGTTACTAACTGTTGACGACACAACTGTACCAAGCATGAAGCAAATTAGAGTAGTTAATGAAGATAAAATTGCCACGGCTGTTAGTGATTGCTATGGACTTATTTTTAAAAACTAATAAGCGTTTTGAGTTAGATGAAATTTTATTTATTTTAAATTCGTCTGACGTTATAGAGGAGTACAAAACTCCGCAGAAGTACGGTTTGGCGTTAAAAAAGAAACAAGACTTTATATCAGTGCCTAATATATTGTATAGAGCTGAAGACCATATCAAAGACGTAGTATATGAGAAGTTACCTAGTAGTTTGCTTGCCATAGAGAATCCAACCGTTAAATTATTAACGGTAACCCCGACAAGTAGTAATAAGTCTACGATGTTAGCGCCGCATGTTGATATAGGTAGAAAGTGCTGTTTAAACATCTACATCAATACCCATGCAGAACGCACTATTTATTATGAGTACAAAGCTGGGAAAGTAGAAGAAGTATCAAGTTTTATTGCAAGTGATGGTGAGTGTTGGTTAATAGACGTATCAAAACCACATGCTGTTATGTTATCTCCACCTCATGTCAGAAAGGCAGTTACTGTTTCTTTTGTGTCTACACCATACGAAGAAGTAGTTAAACATTTTTGCGATGAATAAAAATCTTTTTGTTATAACCCCTAACCGACAAACTATTATAAACATTGTTGCGTTATTGTTTTCAGTACATGGGTTATACATGCTATCCAGTGGGGAGTCGTTATGGTGGATAGGTTTGTCGTTTATTGTGTACTCTGTATTTAATATATCAGTAACCGCTGGGTTTCATCAGTTATTTACACATAGGTCTTATTCGTGCAGTAAATTTTGGGAGTACTTGTTTACGGTATGCGGAACATTAGCATTTCAAGGAAGTTCAATATCTTGGGTGCATTTACATTACGTACACCACAATACTTCTGATACGGCGGAAGACCCACATGTAAGAAGTTTATGGTTTTTTATATTTAAGAAATACAACAGTGTTATTGTTAAACCTAGTAAGAATGTAATGACTCTTTTAAAAGACCCCGTGCATAAAGTTTTGCATACGTATGGTGGGCTGTTATGCGTTTTACTTAGTGTTGCACTATATTTAATAGACTATAGGTTGTTTGTTTTTGGATATATGTTGCCGGTGGCATATTTTTATTTGGCTGTATCTTGCCACCAAATATTTACTCATATAGGTAATAAGCCTGTAGATGTACCATTTTTTATATTACTGTTCCCTTGGGCGGATTGGAACCATGTTAAACACCATGAACGTCCGTCTGATATAAAAAACGGTGGGTGGTGTCTAAGCTATGAATTTATTAAGTTAATACAAAAATGAATGAACTTTTAGAAAAACATGGCGCAGTACATGTACATAGGCTTTTACCACCAGAGTTCTATAAGTTTTTTACTCATACGTTAATGAGGCAGAGTGAGTTAAACCCTAGAGGTGATTCACAGATACCGAACGCTAAAGCTATTCTTGACCATGAGCATATGTTTGAGACACTGCATGAGTTGTATTGGGATGTGATTGAAGAGATTGTAGGAGAAGAGCTGCTGCCGACCTATGCGTATGCTAGGTTAT
>Ga0181358_1001483_pt1 | contig 10756 bp, 18 predicted proteins | sample Fa13VDMM110SD_FD_130096 | JGI IMG/M metagenome (GOLD analysis project Ga0181358, IMG submission 130096) | Freshwater viral communities from Lake Michigan, USA - Fa13.VD.MM110.S.D | ecosystem: Environmental > Aquatic > Freshwater > Lake | place: USA: Michigan | collected 2013-09-24
AGAGGAGCAAGACCAATGAGTATCGACCAGTACCTCACACCTGAGACCGCCCGTCTCGCGACCAAGTTCGCCCTGCTTATGTTGGGTGTGTTTTGCATGTTCCTAACGAGAGACAGGTACGGCGCGAGCGGCGTAGCCTCGGGGATATACCAAGAGCGGGTCAAGTCATGGCCCAACGACACCGAGCTAGCGATGTACAAGTATGCGTCTAATAGCCTGTGCACTAAGGGCAACCTGTCCGCTGCTGTTGCGACGCTGTGCCTGACAATGGGTGGAGCACTGTGATGCAAGTGTTTGTTGTCAATGCCTATGATGATGAGGGGCATGGGTGTTCCTACGCTTTCACAGATATCGATGAGGCTATGGAGTTCGAAGGGTACGTGGGCGAGCTTACAAAAGGCGAGGGCATTGAGTGGGAGATCGTGACCCACACTGTCCTCACTGCAAGGCAGTCATACGACCTCTTCAAGAAGATAGAGGGATACAAGTGATGAACCATCAAGAGAAGACTGACCTGCGCGACCTGCGCGATCAGATCGAAGACCAAGAGGACAAGAAGCTACTGCGCAAGGCGATCAATCACATTGCTTCGCTAGAGGCACGACTGTTTACCGCCAAGGTCCATGCACGGTCCATACTTGCCGAGCTATCAGGCAAGAGCAACCAAGAGGGAGACTAACAATGTTAGCCATGACAGACACACGAGCGGACGTGAAAGCAGACCGCGAAACCATCCGTCTACTACACAAGGTGGACAAGCTACGCGCCGACCTGCGCACCCTTGAGCCTCAACTAGCCAAGGCATGTAACGAGTACGGCAAGCGCCGAGGGATGGTGTTTTTCTTTGACACACACCTGCGCAACCGCATCGAGCAAGAGGAAGTGGCATGACCGACAAAGACCGGACCTACTATCGGTTTGAGGACGACGAGGACCTCATCGAGGAGGCCAAGTACAACCCCAATGCCGAGCTATCCATCGTGCTAGCCGAGCGGCTAGAGGCAACCCTGACAGAAGAGGAGGACGACTAATGTCGTTCGGAGCAAACACCGATAAGGTCCTATACCTACGCTGCTATACAGCAGCAGCCAAATGGGAATCAGACGTCAAGCCCATACGTGGGCGCACCCCTGAGTGCAAGCCGCTTGGGGACAGGAAGAAGACCAACGTCACCATACGCAGGGAAGGCGACGATATCATCGCCAAGCTCTATCATACTGACATCGTGCGGTGGAAGCCGGACGGGACTATAATCGTGCGCCAAGATGGGCACGAGAGCCAGACGACGCGCAAGTACCTCAACGCACTGCTCGCACCACACTTCGGGTCGTGGCAGGGGGCGACATACGTATGGCGTGGGATGGATGACGACGCCGAGAAACCCTCTTCGGCTGTGGGCTATCTGCTACATGCCCATGCGGACAACATCTTCAAGGGTGACCCTAACAATGTTAGCCCGCTGCACTTCGTCAACCCAAAGCCCTGTGTCGTGCACGTCAAGGATCGTGCGGGATCAAAGGCGGTGCGTGAGCGCTATGCGGGGTTCATCCGGTACGTGAAGAACATCAAGAAGCTGATGGGCGATACACCCATCGAGTCAAAACCCTTCTACATCACCACTGACGGAATGCTTGAGATGGCTGCGGGGGATAACCTCGACGAACACCACTACGTGATGGCGTACCTAGCCCGCGACGCATACCGCTACAGCTACCAAAAGAAGAAGCCTGACGTGTTGGCCAAGTTCGAGACGTGTATGCTCTATGGGCATCGCGACGAGATGCTGACCACCGTGGAACTGCCTCGGGGTAAGCTTGGGGTCGATAGGTACAAGTACCTCTTCTAGTCGGACCTCTGACCAGAAGCTATTGACATATACCTATCAATGCTATACACTGATAATAGTAAAAGCTGAGCTGGTGCAAAGGCTTAGCTTTTACCGATACACCTTTTTTGGACCTAACAATGTTAGCTGGTAATACGCTAACTGCAAGGAGCAACCACCATGACCACGATCAACTTCGGTTCGACCGTCACCCTTAAGCAAGCCGCTATGCTCATCATGACCAACCCAAAGGTTCGGTTCCTAGTGCGCGGCGAGCCGGGGATAGGCAAGTCTACTATGTTTACGCTTATCGCCAAGCTTCTCGCGTCAACCCACAACGCGGCCTATATGGACGTGCCCAACATGGACCTTGGCGACATCGCCATGCCAGTCATCGACCACGAGACGCGCACCACCCGCTACTACCCCAACGCTCGCTTCCGACTGCACGAGGGCAAGCCCGTCCTTGTGATGTTCGACGAGTTCACTAAGGGGCCTGAGCCTGTCAAGAACATGCTGCACCCCATGCTGGAGATCACCAACCCGCGCCTTGGCGACCTGTTCATTGATCCTGAGAGCATCATCTTCATGACGGGCAACCTGCTGACTGACGGCGTGGGCGACAACATGAAGGCGCACACCCGCAACCGCATCGTCGAGATCGTTGTGTCCAAGCCTGACTACAAAGAGTGGCTGGAATGGGCTGTCAATAACGATATCGACCCTGTTATCATGGCATGGGTGCGTCAATTCCCACACGCCCTAGCTAGCTATACGGATGGGGATCAGTCCACCAACCTGTACATCTATAACCCTAAGACGGTGCAGACCGCATACGTCACCCCGCGCTCGCTCGCTATCGCATCTAACATTGTTAGGACACGTGATGCGAATGGTCCGGAGGCTACCATCGCTGCGCTCAAGGGTTCCATCGGTGAGGCTGCTGCCCGAGACATGCAAGCGTTCATCGCCTACCAAGATCAGCTACCCACATGGGATAGCATCATCGCTTCACCCAAGACGGCTATGGTCCCTACCTCTGCTGGCGCATCCGCAGTGCTAGTGTTCGGTGCCATTCAGCGAGTGGACAAGCAGTCACTGACCCCGTTCATGCAGTACGTGGAGCGGTTCGACAGTGAGTGGCAAGCTTGCTTTGCCATCAACCTGTGCGCCAACGCAGCCAAGCAGCCAATGGCGTTTACCAACCAAGCCTTCGCGGACTGGTTGGAGCGCAATGAAGACCTGCTGTAATGCGGGACCTTATGATCCGAGGCAGGAACGACAGGTTCCTGCCTCCCCCATCCCTTCGTGGCAAGAAGGTAGAGCTATACGAGATGCAGCGCTCACAAAAAGACCCTCTGGTCTGGATCGTGACGTTGAAGATCAACGGCTGGCCCCATGACATCCGTCTGTGGGCCAAGGACGAGATCGACGTCATCAAGCAAGTCAAAGAGCAACAGCGAGGAGCACCTAACAATGTTAGTAGCAGTGGAACAGAAAGATAAGGTCGAGCGCAAGCTCAAGAAGGTCAAGATCGACCTGATGCGTAACCCCAAGTTCGCCTTGTGGTCCGGCATCATGATGGTCGGCAAGACGGAACTGTCAGATAATGTCCGCACCGCGTGTACCAACGGGCGTGACGAGCTTTATGGCCGTACGTTCGTGCAGAAGCTGTCCGACAAGGAGCTAGGCTTCGTCATCCTGCATGAGAACATGCACAAGGCGCTACGGCACCTGACCATATGGCGCAAGTTGTTTGAGGAGGATGCTAGCCTAGCCAACCAAGCCTGTGATCACGTCATCAATCTTATGATCGTCGAGTACGATCCGCTGGAGCAGTACGTCGCTTTCCCTCGCGAGAACGGTGAGCGCATCGGCTGCTATGACCCGCGCTTCAAGGGCATGAACACCAAACAAGTCTTCGACATCCTTAAGCAGGAGCAAGAGGAAGAAGGCGGCGAGGATGGTGAAGATGGTGGTGAAGATGGCGACCAAGACGGCGGTGGCGGCAACGGTCCGCACCGCAAGGGCTTCGACGAGCACGACTGGGAAGGTGCCAAGGACCGCAGTGATGAGGAGAAGAAGGAGCTAGAGCAGGAGATCGACCAAGCCCTTCGACAAGGTGAGATGGCCCACGAGAAGACCACGGGCAACAAGCTGGGCAATATGTCCCGTGAGCTAGGCGACTTGCTTGATCCGCAGATCGACTGGCGCGAGGTGCTGCGCGAGTTCGTCAAGTCCATCTGTAGTGGCCGCGATACGTCATCGTGGCGGCGTGTCAATCGTCGGTTCCTTGGCTCTGACATCTACATGCCCACCATGATCGGTGAGCGCATCGGCGCTATAGCTATCGGCGTAGACACATCGGGTTCGATCAGTGGCACGGAGATCAATCGGTTCCTGTCCGAGGTCAAGTCCATCGCTGAGGACGTACGCCCTGAGAAGATCGACCTGATCTACTGGGATGCACACGTCGCAGCCCACGAGGTCTACGACGAGAACGAGATGGCTAACATTGTTAGCTCGACCAAACCAAAGGGCGGTGGTGGCACCGACCCCCGAGCCATGATGCGCTACCTCGCGGACAAGAAGATCGAGCCTGAGTGCATCATCATGCTGACTGACGGAGAGATCAATGACTGGGGTTCGGATTGGAATGCACCCATCCTGTGGGTGGTTTGCAACTCGTATCGTGGCAACACCATTACTGCCCCTGTGGGTAAGACGGTGCATATTAAAGACAACTGAGAGGAGCAACCCAATGAGCAAGGCAATCGTACGTGTCGGCTACAGTGAGTACGTGATGAGCATGGCTGATGCTGTGACCATCATGGAAATCATGAGCAAGGCCGAGAACTACAAGGTCAACCGCAACTACGACGCTACCCCTAACATAACCTCCTTTCACGTATGGGAGCAAGAGGTAGATCACGACCAGATGAACATCCAGCTACTGCCTGACTCAGTATATCGAGTGGCCAAGCTGGCTGGTAAACCTAGCAAGTAAGGAGCAAGCACATGAGCATCACATCATCCGCCGTCCTCGTTGAGATGAACATCTCTGTATGGACCGCTAACAAGACAGACAAGGGGGCCACCGAGGGTATGCTAATATCCAACGGTGCAGCCTCTGACGCGGCGCAGGTTCGCAAGAACCTGATGGCTGGCACATCGGCCCGCAAGGAGATCGCTGACTACGCTGCGGGCAGTCGCCTGTGGCACAACACCCGTACCCTACCTTGGGCAGACAGAGGTGCAAGGCTTCTGCCTACTAGCCTATTCTTAGATTACAAGGCCGAGTCCAATATCCGGCGCGATACGTTCAACCAAATGGTTGACGAGTTTATCGGCAACTACCCCGCGCTGATGCAGACGGCTAGGTACTACATGGGTAGCCTGTTCAACGAGGACGACTACCCAAGCGCCGAGGCTGTGCGCGAGAAGTTTGGCTACCGCCTTGTGTTCTCGCCTGTACCAGAGAGCGGTGACTTCCGTCTGGACCTGCCCGCGCAGGACATACGTGAGATGGAGCAGAGCTATCAGTCGGCGTTCAACGACCGCGTGGCCGAGGCTATGCGCACCCCGTGGGATCAGCTTCACAAGATGCTGAGCACTATGTCTGCCAAGCTAGTCGAGGGTGACGAGGACAGCAAGAAGCGCTGGCACGACACGTTCGTGACCCATGCGCAGGATATGTGCTCGATGCTTACCCACCTCAACGTGGCCAAGGACCCCAAGCGTGAGGCTGCACGTAGGCAGCTAGAGGTAGCTATGATTGGGGTAGACATTGAGGACGTCAAGGACAGCGACGTCGTTCGTGCCAAGCTTAAGGACAAGCTCGATATCATCTTGAAGGGGTACGAGTGGTGACCATGAAGCTATGGGTCGTGATCAAATCATACGACGTCGAGAACATGAAGACTAACATTGTTAGTGTCGAGCCTTACGACGACTTCATTCGAAAGAATAGCCGAGAGTCCCTACTGGCTATGTTGGCTACAAGCACCGACATGATCCATGCCATCGACGCGATAGGCGCATGGAAGAAAGCAAAGGAGATGCACGATGAACGATATTAAGAACAACTACAAAACGCTTGAGATGCCGAACATCCTGTTCGAGGAAGATAAGAACGAAACAATACCTATCATTGCCGCTACGGACCCTAGTATCCAAACCCATCCGTTCATGCTTCCGTTGGTGAAGCGGATAGCACGGGCAAGACCTCAGTGGACGCTTGTCGCTGGTAGGAATAATTTAACTACAACTTCTCTTGGCTATTACTGCGCCTCGTTCAACATATACGAGGGCAAGACCCATCTGGGGCGCATCTATAAGGGTTATGGTAGGCTTGGCGACAATGCGTTTACCATCGACAATGATCGTTTGAATGCAGAGAGAAAGCGCGGTGCCAATACCTCAACGAAGGATGCTGCTAAGGCGTTCAAGATGGTCATCAAGAGCTTCCACGGCCAGACCATAGATGAAGCCTTTAGGGAAGCTCATAGCGAGGCGGGTACTCTCGTGGCATCCCTGTACAATAACTCTCACGGGAAGTTTCTCAGGAAGTACAACAACCTGAATGACCTTATGGTGTCATACGTGATGGAGAATTGGGACCATATGCAGCAAGTAGCTATCAACGCAGGTGTAAGCCCAACAGCACTAGAGGGTATGCAAGACGCCTATGACGCATACACAACTACAAAGGCTATCAGAGCCGCATGGAATAACAGCGAGGGCGTGACCGTGCTGATCCGTGGTGATGATTACATTGTGGATAGCCCCACGGGCAAACACATCCTCGATGGTGATAAGCTGCCCGTCAACATCAAGCGGTCGTTAGGCATCCTCAAGATGGTGGAGATAAATACCTATGTAGCGGATCATGGTGTGCGTGTAGGTAAGGATAAGTTTTTCGTATCGTCTAAGGAGCAGATCAAATGACCGACGAACCCAAGCGCTATCGGGGCCAGCGCGGCCCCAACAAGGTGCAAAAGGAACGCATGAAGATGATAGCCATCCGGCTACCGCAGCATGTGGTGGACTACTACAAAGGCTGCACACCCTTGATGCGTTCTGTGTTGATCGAGTTCATGCAGAACAACCCAGACTAACAATGTTAGGCTACCCATTCTTGGCTTGACACTGTATAATGTAATGATACCTTAGCCAACGAGGAGCAACTCATGGCACGAACCCCCGAGAAAGCTGTAAAAGATAAGATCGTCGCAATCCTCAAAAGCGAGGGCGTCTATCATTTCTTCCCTGCAACACACGGCTACGGACGTAGTGGTGTGCCTGATATCATCGCCTGTGTGAACGGCAGGTTCCTTGCCATCGAGTGTAAGGCAGGGGGCAACAAGATCACCGCTCTACAATCCAGAGAGATACAGGACATCCAGCACTGCGGCGGCGTGGCCGTCGTGGCCAACGAAGAGAACTGGGATATGGTCCGTCAGTTGGTGCGGGAACTGTCACTCAAAGGAGCAGCGTGATGCAAATTTTTAACCTACTCAATGCGCGTATCGTTCAAGCGATCAAAGTTTTGTGGCAGCGGTTTCGCCCACAAAAAGTTTTGTATGCCGCCGAGATAGAAGTAAAGGCTGCGGTCCTTTTGGAGAAGACTGAAGAGGACCGTCCAAAACTTGGTATAGCTAATGCCGTGTCCATCCATGAGATATTGGATTTTCTTCCCGGATATTTTGACGACCTTAAAGCACTGCGTAAGTTTGATCCTTCTACATACGATGTTATGGCTAAACTTGGCGGTGTCGTGGTTCCCGAAAACTCGTGGTTTTCTCCCAACTTGCTTTCAGAATTTTTAGAAAAACCGCCCCTTATGCGTTGCATCTTCTTTGAGAAAAAAAATCAGCTTAGGGAAAATAATAAAGACGATAAGTACGGCGTGGCTATTATATACATGATGCTGCTTAAAGGCGGTATGACATACGTAGCAAGGGAGGGTTATTATTGCCACTTACCTGTAGGAATTTGCTACCGTGTAGTATTGGTGTACAACACGGACATTGGCAGTACTGCACAGAGCTTTTTTGTACATTACGACGCAAACTATAAAATGTCTGTCGTGAAGGAAAATAAAGTCGTTTCACAGGTGATCCGCCGTAGCAACAAGGCACCCAAGGGTCGTAGGGGTAGCGCCGAGGTATTTCACCGTAAAACGGTAACCCCCCCATTCCTTTTAGAAATGGTCGCTGAACGGAAAAAAGACGGTTTGGACCTACAAACAACAGACGAGCTTGCCGCTTCCCTATGTAACATATGTTTGTCTGCCAAGCGTCCGTCAGAGGCTATTCTAGTTCGCGCACAAAAAATGGGTCTATCGGCTTCGTGGACGATTGATCGGCAGGATGGCAAGCGGTTCTTTGCTAAACGTGTAACGGGGTCTGCTACAGACGGAAAGCGTAAGCGCATCCTGCATTATGTAGGTAACTTTGCTCGTGCTGTAGACGGGCGCACCAGCTATGTACGCGAGCATTACCGAGGAGAACGCTCATTCTCGTGGATGGGGTACGGTATAGAAGTTAGTGGGCTTGGCTTCCACCACAAAGATTTTTACGACGCATCTATTGAGGCCATTGAGGTTGAAGGGGAAGATACGCCGCGAGGTTTTATATCTATAGAAAAATCTGCGGACCGCATCAAACAGCACTATTCAAGCCCCTACTCTTTGCCAAAATTAGACAGCCCTTACAAGAAAAGGGCCTCGTGATGGCGAACATGCCCCTCACCTCGAAGCAGATGTCGCTGGAAGCAGTAGAGATATTTCGCGACGCATTTGAAGGGTCTCTGCGTAGGTGGTTAGTCACACTAGGTGACGCGCCTAGCGTTTGCTTAGCGTTAGATCAGGTTGGGGTTTGGCCCGAGCGTAAGGCATCTAACCTACCTAATACCTACTTTATCAAAGCCAAAGATGAACTCGACGCTTACATGAAGGCGCGTAAGATGGAAGCAGAAAACAATGAACGTGATTGATGAACGCATCACCGCTCTGCGTAAGAGAGAAGCGGTATGCTGGGATATGAGTGAAGTGTTTCTTCACGCGAAGGACGCACATGGTCTGCATGACATGGGTGTCGAAATCCAAGGCATCCTATGGGCCATCCGTGAGCTCGAGGCTTTGAAATGAAGCTGATCACCGTCGACTTTGAGACCTACTACGACCCTGCTTTTAGTCTCTCCAAGATGACGACTGAAGAGTACATCCGTGACCCTCAGTTTGAGGTTATCGGCGTAGCGGTAAAGGTAGGTACGGCTGACGCACAATGGTTCAGCGGGACAAAAAAGAAGACCAGTGAATGGCTGGATCAGTTCGACTGGGACGACGCCCTAGCCCTCGCCCACAATGCCGTGTTCGATATGTCAATTTTGAACTGGCATTTTGATATAAGACCCAAGCGTATTGCAGATACTCTCTCTATGGCCCGTGCACTACACGGAAACGAGACGGGGGTTAGCCTCAAGGCGCTGGCCGAGTTCTATGGCATTGGCGAGAAGGGCAACGAGGTTGTCGCTGCGATGGGTAAGGGGCGGCTGGACTTCACGGCTGAGGAGCTAGCCCGCTACGGGGCCTACTGTTGCAATGACTGCGACCTGACGCTCAAACTGTTCGAGTGCATGGCGGCTAAGTTCCCCGTACTAGAGCAGCGGCTAGTGGACCTGACGATCCGCATGTTTACCGAACCCTTGCTGCATCTCGATAAGACCATACTCAAGGATCACCTAATCCACGTACAGGCCACCAAGGCTGAGCTTATGAGCAAGCTCAACTACGAGAAGGCTGACCTGATGAGCAACCCCAAGCTAGCGTCGCTGCTGGAGTTCCACGGGGTAGAGGTCCCAACGAAGGAAAGCCCTGCCACAGGTAAGCAGACCTACGCCTTTGCCAAGTCGGACGAAGCGTTCAAGGAGTTGCTGGAACACGAGAACCCGATGGTGCAAGCCATTGTGGCGGCCCGTCTAGGCGTTAAGTCTACGCTGGAAGAGACAAGGACGCAGCGGTTCATCGACATTGCAGATCGTGGCACCCTGCCCATCCCCCTACGCTACTATGCGGCGCACACTGGGCGCTGGGGCGGCGACGACAAGGTGAACATGCAGAACCTGCCGCGCAAGTCACCCCTCAAGGGCGCTATCCGACCACCCGTGGGCTACATGATGGTGGACTGTGACAGCAGCCAGATTGAAGCGCGGACCTTGGCGTGGCTAGCTGGGCAGGACGACTTAGTAGATGCGTTCGACCGAGGTGAGGACGTGTACAAGCTCATGGCCTCGCGCATCTACAATAGATCAACCAAGGATATTACAGACGAAGAACGGTTCGTGGGTAAGACCACCATCCTTGGTGCGGGCTACGGCATGGGGCATCTTAAGTTTCAGGCGCAGCTAAAGACCTTTGGTGTGGTTATGAGCGCAAGCCAGACCCAGTACATCATTAACACCTACCGTGAGACCTACCCTAAAATTGTCGCGCTATGGTCGGAGGGGGCCAATGCCGTCACCGCTATGCTTCGCGGCCAAACTTCACCGCTTGGTAAGGAAGGTGTGGTGACGGTCAACGCTCTGGGCATCCGTCTACCTAACGGCCTATACCTAAAGTACTCTAACCTGCGTGCAGAGACGGGGGCCAACGGCAAGCTGGAGTTTGTCTACGATCAGAGGAAGGGCGGCAATATCCCTAACCGCATCTATGGCGGCAAGCTAATCGAGAACGTCTGTCAGGCGCTGGCTCGCATCGTCATCGGGGAGCAGATGCTCTTGGTCGCTAAACGCTACCGCCCTGTCATAACCGTCCACGACGCCATCGCTGTCATCGCACCCAAGGAAGAGATCGGCGCAGCGCAAGCCTATGTCGAGCAGTGCATGCAAACCCGCCCATCGTGGGCACCAGACCTACCCCTAGCCTGTGAG
>Ga0181358_1001489_pt1 | contig 10736 bp, 8 predicted proteins | sample Fa13VDMM110SD_FD_130096 | JGI IMG/M metagenome (GOLD analysis project Ga0181358, IMG submission 130096) | Freshwater viral communities from Lake Michigan, USA - Fa13.VD.MM110.S.D | ecosystem: Environmental > Aquatic > Freshwater > Lake | place: USA: Michigan | collected 2013-09-24
GTATAAAACCTGTAGGTTTTGAGGTTGCAAGCTTCAAAAGATTATTATCATGATTCCAGCTTAAGTATGAACCAAAGTTATCAGCTGGACTACCAAGTACCACACCAGCAGTTTGCGCATCTGATGCTAGAACAGTTATGTGAGAATTTCCACCTCCTTCAAACACAGCAATACTACCACCATCTGGATTTACAGCTCCTGCTGAGGATTTTCTAACATACAATCTGAATTTATCATTATTATCAATACCAATACCCACATGACCACTAATATTTACTCCAGTTGTAAAAGTTTTAACTCCAGAAACAGTTTGGTTTCCAGTATTGTATACTAAATTTGATGCTTGTATGCTTCTATCAGAATTTATATTTAATCTATTTAAAAATATTCCACTTACCTCATCTTTAAGATAAAATCTTTGACCACTTGATATGCCTGTCTCGGAGTAATGAAATATTTGATTGCTCATTTTAATATATTATAGGTTAAATGAACCAATTCCTCCAGTACAATTTGTAAAGTTTCCACTTGCAGTTCCACCTCCTCCGCCAAATGAACTATTTCCACCAGTGCAATCTTTAAAGTCTCCACTTGCAATTCCACCTCCTCCGCCAAATGAACTAACTCCCCCAGTGCAATCTTTAAAGTCTCCACTTGCAGTTCCACCTCCTCCGCCAAATGAACCACCTGTACCAGTGCAATTTGTAAAGTTTCCACTTGCAGTTCCATAACCACCAAATGAATAATCTCCACTAGTACAATTTATAAAAGTTCCACTCGCTTGCGCGTCACTACCTGCAAATGAAGCATATCCACCAGAGCAATCTATAAAAGTTCCACTTGCAGTTCCATAATCTCCGCTAAATGAATAATCTCCACCAGAGCAATCTTTAAAAGTTCCACTATACTCCATTGCCATTCTCATAGTCCAAGTATTAATTGAATTAGAAGTAAATAATACATTTTCTACATATGTTAAATTCAAATTAGTATTTGGAAAATAAGCTGCTGGGTCAGTACTATTGTAAGCGGGGGAATAAGTTGTATTACTATTTTCTATTTTTAGATTGTATAATTTAACATCATTTGCAGTTTGTTGAACTGTGCCTCTGTTTGGTGCTCCAATATTATTTTTTATATGATGCTTTTCTCTATCACTTGTGCTACCAATAATATCAATATATTGAGTATCAAGAATTAAACTTTGAGTGCCAAGATCATACTTTGCTGCTGGTAAAATAACAGCTAATCTATTAACAGTTGACAAAGCGGCGCCATTAGGTAATGTTGTTTTTGCAAGAGAATAAGCTGCTAAAAGATTATTACCATTAACTATGGCATTATCTGTTACTTTCACAGTAACATAATTGGCGCTATTTAACTTATTTAATATATCTGCCATTTTAACTTACTCCATTATCTGCACTTAGGGTTACCCATCCTGTATAACCTACATTATTTACACCCAAGAGTTGCAAGCTCTCGTTCCTATAAAGATTAACAGTAGAAAATCCATCTATACTTCTTTGACCAGATCCTGTTATAAACAATATTCCACTATTTAAATTTTTAACATAATAATTTATGCCAGAAGTTATTCCACTAGGTAAAGTGCCTGTTATATTAGTTGAGCTATTTGTTAAATTAACATAATTATCTCCAAAAATAAAATTACCAGTAGAATAATTATAAGATGATATTTTTTTATTTGTTATTGAAAGGGTATCAAAAGAACCTGTTTGAACAAATGTTTTAATTCCACTAATAGTTTGATTACCAGTTGCATAAACAATGGTTGTTGGTAAACTTGCAGCTTCACCACTAAGAAGAATTCCTGTACCATTTACAGTTGGACGATTTGTTAAAGCAACTACTCCGCTTGTTATAGTTATATCTACTCCAGAAAGATTTAGAATATCAATATTATTTAAATCAATAGCATTAAAAATACCAGTTCCAGAAACTTGAAGATTATTAGCAAAAGTTTTAACTCCAGAGATAGTTTGGTTACCAGTATTGTAAATGAGATTTGTTCCAGTAATTCCAACGCTAGAAATGACACCATTACTAAATGTTTTTAATCCGCCAATAGTTTGGTTACCAGTATTAAAAACGAGATTAGGAGCAATTACTTCGTTATTAAAAACGCCACTATTTGATAGTAATGTCTTAGCTTTAAATCTTTGTGCCATATATTTGTTGTTATTAGCTTGCGCTAAATTGCTGCTTTTTACGGCAGACTAACAACTAATATTACACAAAATTAGCGGCCTTCCGCTAGAATATCTTTTGCAGATTTACTAATTTTAATATTATTTTTTGTTTTTGGAGCTGGTTTATAAAGAGAAACATGTTTATTGAATTCTCTTTCTAGTCTTTTTACTAGAGTTTCTCTGTTATCTACAGGAATAAGACCCACTTTGATTGCATGAGCTTGAAGATCGCTTTTAGTTAATTCCTTTAAATATTTTTGATACTCTGCAAGAACAAGTGTTCCATATTTACCTTGTCCAGAGTCTCCCCATACTTGATCTAATGTTCTTGGACTTTCTACTTGTCCGTGAGTTTGAGTTAATGAATCTAATTTACTTTTCTTTGGCATATTTTCTCCTATACTATATTGTATATATTAAACTTAGAAATGTCTAATAAAAAAAAGAAGCCCACAGGGATTATCCTGTGGGCTCCTTAATATTAATCTAAAGATTAATTAGCGATTGATAGCAATACCAGCTACTGCGCGTGAATCGATACAAACGCGACCTTCTTCGAGAGAACCGTAGAATCCGATTTTCTCAGAACGGGCAACGAATTGATCGTCAGGCATTGCAGTGAAGGTACTTCCAGAATCAGCGTTACGAGCTAATGGACGAACAAATGCATCTTTAGTTAGGTCAATACCTAATACGAGATCATCTGAATCGGCAAAGTTTTGTGAACCATTATAAAACTCATTAAAGAGTTTAGTATACTTTTGGTTTGCACCAAGTTCAACTAGTTCATGGATGCTGATTCCATAAATTTCTTGAGTTCCGCCACCGCGATAGATCTCTTCACGAACACCAGCTGGAAGATCGTTGATTGTAGAAACGCTTCCTGCAGTTGGTACGCTGCTGTTATTAGCATAACCACCGCCTACTGGATTGTAAGCGAATGCGCGGATATCAGCCATACTTTCTGGACTAATAAAGATATCAGTTAGACCATATGAACTGTTGGTTGAGCCACCAGCATAAGATCTATTCAATCTCTTTACATTTTTGACCAAAGTATTTAAACTAGAGAGGGTGAAAGTTTCACCACTACTACCACCCATGTCAACAGTGTTACCACTATCAGCAAGAGCTTTTAGTACTACTGCCCAAGCATTACGTTCTTGTTTGATGAGAACTTCATTGGTCATTCTCTCGATTGCTTTTGAAGCAACATCAAGACGACCACGACGGGCATAACGTTTTAAGAAAGAAACTGCGCTATCTAGACGATAGGTAGAAACTTTCAATTCAGATAGACCTTCAACTGTTGAAGTTGGAAGACCACCTGCTACATTTTGACTCCAAACGGAGACTAGACCTTCACCTTCATTTTGGAATAGATCAAGAGGAATAGAGGGACTATCATCTTCATCATAAGGTAGGTCAGTATAGACTGCGCTAGAGGTTGCGGCTTCTAATAGGACTTTGTTTACAACTGGTCCAATGAAAGCTGCAAAAGCTTCTTGAGCTTCTTGGGCAACGGAACCTTCACGGCTAGCCATTGCTTTAATTAGCTCTACTTGCTCTGGGGTATTTTTTAGTTTTAATTTCATTTTAAATATTCTCCTTTAAGAATTAGAGCTCAATTTTGAGCAGAGCTGTATTGTTTGCATCATTGTTGCTCAAGAATTTGCCAACTTTAGTGTATCCATTTGGAAGACTAGCTGCACCAGCTAGCTCACCAGCAGTACCACTAACGAAAGCAACAAATCCGACTGCTACGTTTGATGCACCACTATAGGTTACTAAACCTTTTGTTAGAACTGGAACTGCTTGTCCACTAACTACAACTCCCATTTCGGCTGCTTTGCGAGGATTGAAAATGAGTTTTTCACCGTTTTCATCTAGTTCGCGAACATCCATAAGGGTCAATCCAAGAATTGAATCACCAGAACCAGCGATTCCAATCTTAGGTTTTACTCCGTATCTTTGAGATACAACATTATTGTATGAAGCGCCAACGCTGCCAAGTGCTTCGACTGGGCTACTGTTAGCATCATTTGTCCATCCAACGGTGGCTTTAACTGCTAATCCTTTGGTTGCAACAATGCCAGCAGCACCATTCTCTGCTGTTCCACTGTAAGCAAATAGATTAACAACGTCCATCTCGTCGTATTGTCTAAATGGTCTTAAATTATGTGCCATATATATTTTCTCCTTTATTTATTAACAATTTCAAATCCACTCAAATCGAAAGCTTTAGCATATTTTTCACGTATGGTTGGCTCTGCGACTGGTGCGGAATTTGGAATTTCGACTGAAGCTTTTGATCCATTATCAACAGCTTGTTCAACAACCTCCTGGGTTGTAGAAATTTGCGCTACTACTTCTGAAGCTTTTACTTCTTCTGAAGCTTTCATTTTTTGTTCTTTTTCCATTTTAGCTTTTTTGGCTTCTTTATTTTTATCTTTCATAATAACAGCCATTTTATTTTTATAAGCAGAGAAAGATTCATCATTCATGTCTTTGATATCTGCTGCTAAAACTTTACGCTCATCATCATTCAATTCATATTCTTCATCAAATGATGCCATGCGCATATTGAAAGCTTCTTCTTGAGCTTTAGCAAGTTGTTCAGCTTCTAATGAAGCTAATTTTTGGGTAAGTTCTTCAAGTTGTTTTTTTGCAACTTCTTGTTCAGAAGCAAGAGTTGCTGCTTTTTCATTAGCAGCTTTAAGTTCGTTCTCTTTTTCTGTTTTTTGGGCTAGGAATTGATCGTTAGCCTTTCTAATTTCTTCTGCTACAAATTCAGTAACAGAACTAGCTGTTACTTCCCTAAGCAGTGCGTCTGTAATATCTTCAATTTTGGTTATTTTCATATATATCCTCTCCTTTTTTACATCTAAAGTGTCTTCTTGGGAAATATTATTTTCTGAAGCCTTATCCTCCAAGGGTAATTCTTCAATTTTTTGCTCCTCTGAACTTTGATTTTCATTGATTTTTAATTCAACTGGACCTTCAGTTTGTACGGCTACACCCTGCACATCGGCGGCTGGGTTTAGAGTTAATCCTATGCCTAGAGGAACTACTTTACCAAGAACTTGTCTGTAAATTGATTTATTATTATCTAATTTTCCTGTTCCACCATTAGATCTTAATTTTCCACTATATTTTTCAATTTCTTTAGCATCAGATATAACTTCAGCATTTTCAATATTCTTTTCACCATTATCTAATACTACTAAATTATAATCATTAAATCCTAATTCCCAACTAGCACTAATACTCATATAATTTTCGCTAGTAGGATCGTTGCTTTCTTCTATTTGTTCTGCTAAATCTCTATTAACAACTTTCCATATAACTCCACCAAGAGTAATATTAAATGGAGCTTTCATATCTTTAACATCTAATTCGGCTAGACTCTCGTTTGAGCCAAACTTACTAAAATTAGCAGATACAATACATCCAATAACTTGAGTACGATTATGTTCAATATTAATTGGTTTATTAACAAAATTCTTTGTTACTTTCGCTGCTGTTGCTCCATCCATAACATCACCATTTTTATTAACACGATTTACTACACAAGCATCAAAAGCAATAGGAAGAAGATCAACATTATCTTCTGTATTAATATCTGGTAAAAATTTTCTAAGTTTATTAATAGAGGCGAGAGATAGATATTTATCCTTCTCTTCGCTTACTACTGGGCGAATTTTAATATTTGCGAAAATTGATTCAAATTTATGTTTTTTCATAATTATATATTCTCCAAACCGTATATTACACGATCTTCTTCATCGTCTAGATATAATTCTTCAGCGCTATTAAAATCAAAATCATTTAAATCATAATTTTTAATATCTTCGGCGGCTTGCATAAAATCTTCTTCACTAACTTCAAAAGTAGCTTCAACTGTATAATTATTTGTTGAAGCGCGAGCAATGTCACTATCAGCTTTGCGGTAAGAATCTTTTACTGATTTTCCACTTACCATTCTTAAAAACATATTAACTCTTGCCATTGCCCAAGCGGTTCTAGATAAACCAGGTCTATGAGACGAAGAGAAAGCTCCAGCACCTCTTCTAAAAACTTTTTTTAATTGGCCTAATGTTACTTTTTTCTTGTTTTTACTATTATGTTCTTTAACTTTATTTTTTAATGCCTCTATTACTTTTTTAGAAAATTCAATAGCTTTGTCACTTTTTGTTCCTGCGCTTCCAGGTTTATTTTTAGAAGAACCTTTACGTCTTTCAGATGGTTTAGCTGGAGTTTGAGCACCTGATTTTGGACCTCTACGAGCAGCTTTAATTTGTTCAAAGCCGTAGTTTTCAGAATTATAATTCATCCTAAATATAAATACACTTAAATTTTTAATTTATGGTGTAAATTTAGATGAAAGGCATAAGGTACATGGCTAAAAATCAAGTTATTTATAATGTTGAAGATTTATTTATTGGGCCATGTCCAGCAAGCGGTAATCATTTTATTAATTATTCTGGAGGTTTGAATAATAATCATGAGGATTTACCTTATGTAAGTTATGAGAACTTTCAGCATATTAGCCCAAATCCAGCAGTTATAAATGCTATTATACCTAAAGATAAAAATGAAAATACTTTTCCAAGAAATCATAATCTTTTAAAAAGATTAGATAGAATACAAAATATATCTTATGACATATCAACAAATAGAACAATTATAAATCAAATTGGCAAAGCAGCATCTGTTGATAGAATACATTTAAATAAGCCTCAAGTAAGTGTTTCATTTTCTTATATACTTTCATCATTAAGAAATGAAGCTAGAATGGGATTTAATATAAATCACCCAAGATTAGATTATCCATACACAGGAGATAAGTATCATTATAGAACTGATAATGGAGATCCTCTTTTTCTTTTTTCTGGATTTTTAAATAGAGATTATTCAAAAAATTATCCTCAACTTTCTAGTCGTGGAGAAGGAATTGGCGTTGGTTCTCCATGTTTTGAATATATACAACCAGCTCAAAGTCCAAATCCAAATATCATTTCTCAAAATGTTCCATTTTATGTTGGTAAAAATATAAATCCAATTATAAAATTTGAAAATATAAATAATATAGATGTAGCTGCAGGTTTTTATCATTCATTTTTAATAAGAAATAGTGGAATTGTTACTGGTTGGGGTGATAACACAGAAGGTCAATTAACAAATAATTTAAATTATAATGATGGAAATGGACAATTTACAGGAAATTGGAATGATACTGCTATAGGCAAATTAACTAGCATTAAAAAAATTAGCACAAATTATTTACATACTTTAGCTATACTTTCTGATGATAAAATTACTGGTTGGGGAGCAAATGATGAAGGTCAAGCGGTTGGAACAACTGGATATAATGATAGTAATTATTTATTTACTGGAAATTGGAACAATACTCCAGTAAGTAATATTACTGGCGCGAGTGGAATAAGTGCAGGAGCATATCATTCACTAGCTTTATTAAAAAATAAAACAATAACTGGTTGGGGAGATAATACTTCTGGACAAGCTCTTGGTGGAAATAATTTAACTGGAATCATTGGTATTTCTGCAGGAGGATATCATTCTTTAGCAATTAGAAATATTAGTGGAGGAGTAGTAACTGGTTGGGGAGATAATGATTATCTTCAATCCTCGCGTGGAAATAATTTAACTGGCGCAAGAATAGTAAGTGCTGGTCATTTACATTCATTTGCTCTTTTAAATAATGGAAGAGTTACTGGATGGGGTTGGAATGATGATGGTCAAGTTGCAGGGGTAAGAAATTTAAATAATGCTAGCGGAATATTTACTGGAAATTGGAATAATACTCCAGTTGGACAATTAACTGGAGTAAAATCAATTCATGCAGGATGGTTTCATACTCTTGCGCTTTTAGAAAACAATAAAATTACTGGTTGGGGATTTAATAACGTTGGACAAATAAATGAAAATATTTCTTATAATGATTCAAGTGGAATCTTTACTGGTAATTGGAATTCTACAATTGTTGGATCTTTTGAAAATGTTACAAATATTGATACAAGTTACCAAACTTCTCTAGCTTATATACAAGCTAATAAAAATGAAATTACTGGATGGGGAGAAGAAGATGTTGACTATGATTTGATTAATAATCAATTTATTACTAATCCTTCAGAATATAATGAGTATGATTGTATAACAACAGATCCATATTGGCCATTAACAACAAAAGATAAAAGAAATATTTTTATTTCAATTTCTGAAGATAAAGAAAATCAAAATTTAAATCTATATGAAAATTTTTCAGAAGCAGATGATCAAACTTTTATAGCCAGAAGTGCTGATAAAAAATCTCAAACAAATAGAACTATAGGATTTGGAAATTGTTATCTTGCATCTTATAATCAAAGCGCTTCTGTTGGGAGTTTTATAACTGCAGAAGTTAATTATATTGGTGAAAATATGTTATTTCAAATGAGTGGAAGTGGAGTAAATACTCCATATGTTAATCCAAAAACTTACGAAACAAATACTGGTATAAAATTTAATATACCTTCTGAGCTTGATTCAAAAAATCCAATAGCTGCTCTTCAACCAGGAGATATCAAAATGAATATCAATAGTTCTGGATATGGATTAAATTTAAATGATGTAAAAATCCAAGGTTATCAATTTGGTTTTGAATTTAATAGAGAAAATATGGATGCAATTGGTTATAAGCTTCCAATTGATAGAGAAATTAATCTTCCTTTAATAATTAATCTTTCAGTAGATATGATTGTTGGTGATCAACAATACGATGATCTTGCAAGTTTAATTAGAGAAGATGCAAATTATAATGTTTCTATATCTTGTAAAAATAGTTGCGTTTATGATCCTAATTTTACTTGGACTGGGCAAAATCAATCTAGTAAATTTGAAAAAAGATTTGAAAATGCTTTTAATTATCAATTCTTTGATTGTAAATTTGATGGAATATCGTATACAAATCAAATTGGTGCAAGAAAAACTGCTAAGTTAAATTTTACAACAGAAGTTGATACTGAAAATTATAATAAAGGAATGCAAGCTTCTGGTATTTTAGGAATTGAAAAAGTAGAAGATTTTATTTTAACAGAGTCTGGGGCATATATACTTCAAGAAGATAATGATCTTTTAGTTAGCAATCTTCAAGTATTATACTAATTTTACGTGTAAATTTATGATAGGTAAAAGGAAAAGTTAATGGCAAACAAGAAAATATCTCAGTTATTTGAAAATCCATACCCAAGAACAGGGGATATTTTTCCTATAGTTCAAGATGGAGTTACGTATAAAGTAACTCTTGATAACTTAAATAGACTAGCTAATGATCAATATTTTGTTACTCAAAATTTAGATCCATATATTCTTGATGATCTAAGTAATCGTTATGGTAGATATAGATTTATCAGCGGAAATTTAATGATAAGTGGAAAAGGTAATGATGCTCGTCTTCCTCATGTTGGGTCTTGTGTTCTTAGGCTTTATGATGGAAATTTTATATTAAATGGTTCTGGAATAATTTCTGGTCTTAATTCTGGAGTAACAGATCTCGGCCATACGAATAGTACAAGAGGATTATACGCTATAACTATTGGACAATTTAATGTTAATGCTGGAACAAGAAATGAAATATTTGGTTCTAGAAATAATGCAACTGGTATTGATTTAAAAATATTTGGTTCTAGAAATAATGCGCTTGGAACTAATGATAGAGTTTTTAGTATTGAAAATTCTGTAAGCGGAAGCGATATTACAATTGTTGGAGAAAATAATTATATAACTGGATCAGATAATCATGTTCATGGTCATGATAATACTTTAAACTCAAATGATGTAAAAGTATTTGGTAATTATAATGTTGGACTTCTTTTTTCTACTGGATCATTTATTGTAGGAGAAAATAATTTTGTTGGTAATACTACTGAAGCAGGAGCTAATTCATTAATCTATGGAGATTATAATAAAATCAGTGGAAAAAATAGTTTAGTTTATGGAAGAAATAATTTAGTTAAAATAAAAAGTGGCGCCCTTGAAAAAAATTCTGTTTATGGTTTAGAAAATGATGTTAGTGGAATTGAAGTTGATGTTTACGGAAGATTAAATTTAAATATTGGATTAACAAATCAAATTTATGGTCATAGTAATACTGGTTATGGAGATATAAATTTTGTAGTAGGAACTTATAATAAAGTACAAAAACCAAGCGTCGAAAATCATATCTATGGAGATACTAACATATTAACAAGAGGAAGTGGAAATTTTGTTGTGGGAAGAAGAAATGAAGCTTCAGCGAATACTTCTGATTTAATTGGTGAATGTATATTTGTTTCTGGAACTGGAAATTGGGTTGGAGGAAAAGATTCTAATGTTACTGGAATTGATATAGTCTCTCTTGGTAAAGATATTAACATAACTCATTATGGAAATTTCTCAAATGTAGTTGGAAGAGGAAATACAATCAATGGAAGTGGATACTATTCTGATGTTTATGGAAGTGATAATTTAAATAGTGGATTTAAA
>Ga0181358_1001495_pt1 | contig 10712 bp, 15 predicted proteins | sample Fa13VDMM110SD_FD_130096 | JGI IMG/M metagenome (GOLD analysis project Ga0181358, IMG submission 130096) | Freshwater viral communities from Lake Michigan, USA - Fa13.VD.MM110.S.D | ecosystem: Environmental > Aquatic > Freshwater > Lake | place: USA: Michigan | collected 2013-09-24
GCCTCATTAAATAACTGTTTATACTCATTCTCTACTTCCAACAGAAATGATGTACCGTCTTTCACCTGTCTGTGCTCACGCTCCAGATGTAACGTATTTGCTATTTTCACACTTAACATGTAATACGCTCGGTATGAGGTAAGCTCTACATCAATGCGTTTCTGCAGATTGAGATACAATTCAATGCTGGTAATGATGCTACATATCATAGACATGATACAATTGACAGTGCTGACCACAGTTTGTGATGCATAGGCTGTCAGACCTATGGCGAATACACTGTTGAAAGTACTGATGACAATGACTGGAACTTTGAAGTATTTTATCTGATTGATTAGCATCAAGTAATTATGTTTGTGTATGTCAGCAAGTCGTGAGGTATTGTGTTGTATGTCTAAACAGAGGGTTTCAATATCCGTTGACCAACCTTGCAATGTTTCATCTGTATCGCTCATGATATAGAGTGAGATTTTACGCCAATCTTGTCCATCTAGCACTTTTGATTAATGCTCTTATTCCGTTATTTCCATTTCCTAGGGCATTTACCCATACTCCTTGTCCTGCTGTAAATCTATCTACATGTGTGCAGAGTGGCGCTAAATAAGTTTTTGTCACTGCTGTTGTTCCTGAAACAACTGCTGTTCCAGACCAGAACTCGCAATAATCAAAATTACCTGATGTTGTTCCTAACCCAATTGCTAAACGTGACACACTACTGGATGAGGTAGTATTACTTTCCACTCTAACACTAAATATAATCAACCAAACACCATCATCGGGTATAGAGAAATTTAACATACCTGTTGTTGTTGAGTTGATTGTTGTAGTTGTAAAACTGACACTTGAATTATAATACCCAATTGCTGTCGCAACGTTCGCACCGTTCGCATTAGTGTATGTATAAGTTGGTGTCATTTGTCGCCCAATGTTAAGTGTGCAATTTGCCGAGTTGTTTCCCAAAGTGATGGTTGATGTGGTGTTAAGCACGGATGCGATATTTACGTTACCATTAACTGAATTATTTATATTAACAGCTGTCCCACTTATCGTGTTAGTAGGAGTTGAAACATTTCCAATAATAATTGTTCCTGTATTTCCTGCTGTGTTAATCGTTGTTCCCAATGTTCCGCCCTGATTTATGTTTGTCAATCCGCTTATTGTAGTAGTGTTCTGAAAGTTGTTTGTTCCTGTCCATGTGTTGTTGGTTCCCAAAATTGACCCAGCTCCGCTAATTAAACTCTGAACGGTTGAATAATTACAAATATGGTTCGCTGTAGTCGCTGTTGCCGTACATGACGGCGGATAAGTTGCATTACCAAGAAACAAATTGGCCGATGTGATATCTTTACCAATATACATGGGGTTTGCTGGAGTTACTGGTTCCAAATCCTGACCACCACCTATTCTTACTTTTCCAGTGGCGTTCAAAGTTATCTGTGATGAAATGATATCTGTTGTTCCTACTGTGTTCATTAACAAATTATTACCAGTTTCAAAGTCAGTGTCGTTGTTGGTATCAAAGACTAAATCTGTACTTCTTAAATCTAATGTTGCTCCTGAAATCGTATTTAGATTGGTTGATAGTTCGCCCAAACTAATATTCCCAGTTGTGTTGGTGTATAACGTGATATTGTCAGCAGGTGTCTTACCCTGTATGGTATTCACATCCAAGTTTGTAACATCCAGTGTATTGACAGTGATTGTTCCGCCACTGATAACCGTTCCTGAACCATCGTCATATGTTATAATTCCATTCATTGACTTGTCAGCATAGGGTTGTTGACTAACTGTTTGATTTGACATGTATATTATCTAGATATATTTTCTTATGTTGATTAAACACGGGATATGTGTCTAAAGGGATTGGTTGATGTATCCATCGCTTTTTACATACTGTATTGCTGTCATGTGCAATACATACCATGATATTGGCTATGTCACCTTGGAAAATCTGTTTTCCTCTTCCTTGAGTGAATGTTAAACCTTCTTCTATGTTACCATCCATGAATCGCCCCTCTTTCCAAAACGATTTCTTGTACACCATTGTCGCTTCATTCACCTTCTCAATGTTGCTACATATCACACATCCTATTTTCCAATCCATCGCTGGATAAGTAATTAGCATTGCAGAAGACCCAAACATACCCTTCCCTGATTCCTGCAGACAATTCATTGCATACATAATGTAAGTTGGATGATATATGTCATCTGTATCCATGTGACAAATGTATTCACCTTTTGCCTGACATGCAAGCAAGTTGCGTTTGGCTCCGATACTGATATGTTTCGGAATTTTGATGTAATTGATAGGATAAAATATATCCAAGACTAGCTCATCATCCTTGTCACTATCGTCTGCAATAATGACTTCCAATATGTGTTTATATGTCTGAATGTTAATGTTGAACTCAATCAGCTTCTCAAATCGTTTACGATTATATGTTGGTATAACAATACTAACCGACATATAATAAGTATAAGATAATTATATTTAATCTAATTCGCGATGTAGCCATTGTGTCCTTTTTCCTCCCTTGAAAAAATTTCACTCAAGGTTTTCATGTAATCTGTTATTGTTCTTCCTTCAGTAAATATTATAATATTCTTATACTTTTTATCCATTTTAGTATCACAAGATGGGTTACTGATTACCTTGCAACCGCAAGCCAATGCCTTGTTGATTCTATGCGTCTCCAGTGCATTGTTGTCATATGCAGATATATTGAGAATATACTTTGACTTCAGCATCACATTCTCCATGTCTTTTCCAAAACAATTTGTTACCACAATAATGTTAAACTTTTTTTGAATTTCATTTATAATTTGATACCTTCTCTGTGTCATGGTTCCAAAGAACAACACGTCTATGTCCCTGTCCTGCTTTGTCACCAGTGGGGTGTAATCCCAAGTAAAATAGGATGCACATTCTATACCATATTTCAGTAGACAATGTTTCGCAATCATTGGACTGTATTGATACACTGTATTCTGTTTCATCAGCTTGATGTAGTGTTTATCCTTGAAAAAATGAGAATCTATATTCTCACTCTGCATAATGATATACTTTGTTTTGGGATTCTCATTCTGAAAATCCAGCAATTGTTTACTCGCATCATGAGCCGAAAATATATAATAGATATAATCGGATTGCAAGTAATAGACAATGGGTATCTTCAATTGATTGCTTAACTCTTCTGCGTTTTCTACGAAGTAGTGACTAAATGAAATTATATACATATAAAATAGATATATATAAAAATCTAATTTATATTCGCTAAATAATTATGCAAACATTTTTTTAAGAGCTGTGCGCTGTTTTGCAGTAAGAACCTTCTCGCCTTTATGGACTTTGGCGAGACCAGTCTTCTTGACAACACCACCTTTAGCAAACGTTGACGGCGACGCCATAGGGGTAACTGCCGATGTAGCGCGTTGCGATACTGCACGCGATAAATCCTTGCCTAAAAGAGATTTGCTTGCGCTTTTAACCGCCTCAACGTAACGACCCATTTTCTTAATCCGATTGACCATACTATTCAATGAGAAAAAAAATTCCTAAAGCATTAAGACCGAACCGAAAGTTGGCGAGCGCGAGGGTCAAGAACCAATATAGCATCGTAATCAAGAATGAGGTTGAGGTTAGCGCCTGCTGCGCCGACTGCTACGCCGACTTCAATGTTGACCGAGATGGGTGTGTTGTATGTGCTGGTTCCCGACATCATTACATGGTCGCCAGACTGGACCTTATCAAGATTAATACCTACAATGAATTTTCCAGGTTCTGCATAGTTTATGGTATTGGATGCGTTATTAATTAATTGCGAAAATTCGTTGGAGTTAATGCTAAAGGAATTTGATTTGTCAAAAAGATTTCCAAATGCGCGACGAGTCTCTTGCAATATTCCTGAACGATTAAGTGAGGTAGACAGAGGTGCCTGTGGGAATGCCTGATTTCCAACAAGTATTTGATACGAGCCTGTACCACCAGTAACATCAGCAATCTCTGCCCACTTGCTGTTAGTTGTCTTGTTAGGACAGATAAATGCCGAACGAATGCTGGCGAATCGCTGATTGAATACATACGATTGACTTCCAGTAGTGCCTGAACCAACAGAAACCGCCGAATTGCTTAAACCGTGCGTCTTAATGCTAATTGACTGTCCCATGTCATATACCATTTTCTCAACGGAACTCCCGAGGTCACACATTGAATAACACAATTCAAAATTGGTGATGGTAAATGCAGTGGCTGGAAGAAGTGCGAACGCTGGATTTTGCGCGTTTTGTGCAGAATCAACATACATGTTAGCAAGACTGTCTAAAGTAAATTGAAACCGAATTTGGGGCATAGCAAATAGGGGCAACATTTTTTCGGAGTTTGTAAGAAGTGTTCCGATAAGTGGCGCGGAAACAGTGTATACATCGGCAGTGTTAGTTCCAACTGGAGAGAGACGACCATCAAGGAACATCGCATTACCGCTCAAAAACGTTGCCGCCGCATTCCCGCCGTCGGCAACACCGTTGGAATACCCATAACAGCCCTGTAAGCCATACTTCTCACTTACACCGAGGTTTCCTGTCGTGAGAACATGAGCTACTTGGTTGTATTGATTTACGGAATCAATTGATGCCCCCCCTACAAGAGTTGCTACCCTCTGAAAAGGAGTGTAAACTGGGGTGCCAATCATAGCAGTTGAGGAAGAGGCCGCCGATGTAGCAGAAACTTTGTAACGAATTGAAATGGACTGCGGGTCACACCAACCACGGTTTCCTAAATCTACTTCAATTATTGATTGAGGTGTGAAAGATGCACCACTTATAGGACGGCAAGTAATAAGTTGCGACAATGCGCCATCAGGAAGTGAAGGAATTGTTTCAGCAAGGTTAAACGATTTCGGAAGAGAAGCCATATGTTAATCAGAGAAAAAAATTAGGCCAAAAGTTCTAAATCTTTCATATCCTGAACTACTTGTTTTTCCTTTTCAGGAACTTTTGCCTCAACCGTCAAATCCCTAAAGGTTGATGTGAACCGTTCAGGAACATTGCGAATTATTTCCAACACCAATGTCATTGTCCAGTTTGTATTGTTGAAATCAACCAGCACATTGTTCTCATCCGCTATCTGTATATCAATCATATCTATATACTTTATCTCTAATACTGCCTTATTCAAGTCCGTTTGATTGCTATAGTTAATCAATCCCCATGGCGGTTGGTCAACAGGTATTGTTGCTAAATTGATTCCCTTTCCCATGTCAAATGCATTGAATGATGAAATCAATAGTCTGCTTGACCTTATCGCCAATCTATTTATCCCTAACAGATTTAACGGAAATGGTAACGTAATACTTGTTCCTGAATATGTTGTACCTGCTACTGCCCCGAAAATTAAGTATGAAAAATTTGAATTAGAACTTGATGACAATGTCGTTGGAAATTGTAAAGAACGTGACGTTGCAAATGTAAATGTCAAATCGCCAGTGGATGTTGATAATATGATGTCAGTTACCGATGCAGGTATCGCCACATTCATCAACGATTTTAGTATTGTGATGAATGAATTCCCATTGTAATTACCATTTGGAATTGTTACCAAATTGCCGTTATATCTGAACTCATTGTTGCTGTCATTGACAATGTACCAACTGACAGGTAACTGCGCATTCATCACACAAATGTTAGCACTAATTATGTTGTCATCATCTGTCAAAACTCCCTTAAACGGAAACTCAACTGATGACAAAGCAGTTCCATTGATTAGCGTTGCATATCTCGTATTAAGTGTGATTAGTTTATTTTCAACTATGATTCCCATATTTATAACACTATATTATTTTTATTCGTATTAAGATTTTATTTTTTATCTATATATAGAATATGAGCAAACTTGTCATTGAAGAAGTTTCCAGCGAAGAAGAAATTGAAGCACCGCCTGTTGCTACTCCAAAGCCAAAGCGAGAATACAAACCTCGTCCACCAAAGACAGAAGCCCAATTAGAAGCGTTTAAGAAAGCCGTTGCAACACGTGACGCCAATGCTAAACGGAGAAAGGAAGAAACCGAAAAGATGCTTGCCGAATCCAAAAAGGAAACCGAAGAAAAAGTTGTTAAGAAAGCCATTGCGATTAAGAAGAAACAAATTAAGGCCCAACTCGCATTGGAAGAGTTAAGTGACGACGACGAACCCATTGAAGTTGTCAAGGAAAAAGTAAAGAAATCCGTTGCACGACCTACACCTAAACCCTCATTCACTTTCGTTTAAGAATCGTCAGGCCATTATTGTTGGTGAACACCTCATGCAATTCCCAGTCAGAATTGCTCGCCAGAAACTCATCTATTGCTTGTTGCAATCCTTTCATGTGTTCCTCAACTGGAATTCCAGTCATTTTCGCCATTTGGTTTACATTCCACATGTTGCGCCAACACTCTCCATACACTCCATCCACTTCTGTATCATGCATGATAATATACTTGTTGCATAATGGTGCGAACTTGGCCAGTTCCCTTTTCAATTGACCATATACATGATATGTATCTATAAACACCAAATCTACTGCTTTGTCCAGTGTCAATGTCAAATCACTTTCCCATATCGTTTTTACCTTGGTATGTGTCCGTTTGGCCATCATAGTGAAAAATTTGACATCACATTCTGTAATATCATTCATAATCAGTAGCTTGGGTTTGCCCATGAGGAATGCCCAACTGCTCACACATCCTCTCACACCCAACTCCAATATGGACTCACATTCGCATGCATATTTGTACAGTGTAGGAAGATGTTCATTAATGTCGCTCGGAATATTGCATAATTCATTATATTTTTTCTCCATATAATCTATGGCGAAAAAGAAATCAGAAATCAAACAGAATCAGAAACAGACCATTAACATCACAATTGGTGACCGTGCTGTCAAGCGAAAGAGACGAGGCCGACCTCGCAAACGTCAGCCAACAGGCGGATTTGCTGTTCAACACACATTTACTGCTCCCATTATCAACTATCCGCCCAATTACGTCAACCCTGCCGTTGTTCAACCATTGCAACAACCAGAAGCTGTATCACTTGTTCCTAAAGCTCCAGCTGGACCTGCTCCTGCTAAACAGCCACGACTGTACAGTACTTCATTCTCACGCGGAACATTGACTGATTTTCCTGAAGGCGAAACTGCTCCTGCTCTCGGTTTAGACCCTACCAAACCTGTTAAATTAAAAGTTGAAAAAGAAGAAAAACAACGCCCCATTTCAGCGTTTTCAACATTTGACCGACGATTAGCCGAAGCATCACAACGAGCAAAGGCCGAAAAGTTATCAGCAAGATTATTCAGAAAGTCACTTAAATCTCAACCAGATAATACACTCGGCGGACGTGACACCAACCTCGGTGATGCAGTTGAACTGGATACACCTCCTTCGCGTGTGTTTAATACACGAACTAAATTACCTCCTATAGGACAACCACTTGCTCAAGGAGTATGGGTACCACCAGGAGAAGCAAAACCAAGAACACCACAACCAAGAAGACGAAGACCTGAAGGATTACGACCTCCCGATTATCCTCCACCCTCTGAATTATCCCCTGCTATAGCAGTCAGACTCAAAAAAGATGGAACACCTGATAAACGTTACTTAAAAAAGGCACAACGTGAAGAAGAAGGACCCGTTGAACCTTTCGGACCTCCACCTGAAGAAGCACAACTCGTACCTCCATCTGGACAAGGATTACGATACCTCGGCTCAAGTCGCGCACCTGCAGAAGCACCACCTCCATCCATTGAACGGCAACGTGAACAAGCAATTACGGCTGAAGAACAAGCCAATTTTGTCTAATCAATATATATGATTACCATCAAGGAAAATGAAAAACCGAAACTTAAAACATGCGAAATGTTATGTGACAAAAAACTGCACCCAAAACTGGATGCTTATGATGTTACCAAGTTTCTTAATAACCATTCCACAACGCTAATGATTGGACGTCCAGGCTCGGGCAAAACTTCACTCATCTATAGCTTTTTTAAATCCAAAAACATATTCAAGAACACCTTTGATAAAATCTTTCTCTTTCAGCCTTCCCAGTCTCGCCAAAGTATGAAAGATAAACTATTTGACCGCATCCCTGATGAACAAAAATATGAAGAATTATCATTAGAGAATTTAAACGATGTTGAGGAAAACTTAAGCGAGCATAACAATGTAATCATCATGGACGATATGGGCGCTTTTTTGCGTGACAAAGCCATTAAGAAGAAGTTGAAAGAATTCGTCTTTAACCGTCGTCACAAACATTTATCCATTATCTTCCTTGTCCAGACGTACATGTCATTGGAACCTGACATCAGAAAGTTGTTTAGTAATATGTTCATCTTTAAATGCTCTAAACGCGAAATGGAAACGCTATGGGATGAACACATTGAACTTCCCAATGATTATGTCATACCCATTATGAAGCTTGTATTTGATGAACCATACCAATATCTCTTCCTCAACACAGATAGTCAACGCCTATTCAAAGGATTTGACGAATTAGTATTGGAATAATTTTCTCTATCCTATGTATGGGAAAATGTTACAATGTCTGTTGCGATTCCAATACAAATGTCTCTCAAAGTGACGGAACAAGTAATACACAATATTATTTTGACTGGACAAAACTACCTGAAGGTCAGTATAAGGTCACATTCAGTTACATGTCTGATGATGAAACTATTACTCTAACACCCGTTCAGACTATCTGGACAGATTTAAATTCTGGTGATAGCACTTATCAAGCTGGAAACGGAACAACAGTTGTTTGTCCTATGATTGGATTCCTAGGAACACTGATACCTTCTAAACATGGTGCGAATGGTGTTTATTTTGCTGGTTCTACACAGAATCCTCCTGTTTATATGTATAGACCTAATAACAATTTTTTCAGAGTTTTCTTGCGAAATGGCCTCACAAATGGCGCATACACTGCATATGTTACAACACCATATGTCCTCATGATGAACTTTGAATTAATGGATTATTAATCTTATGCTATGTTATGCCCTATGTCATTCGCAAAGTCAAAGGCGGATTCAGCGTAGTTAATCCTGCAACTGGCGTCGTGTATGCAAAGCAAACAACTAAAGACAAAGCAGAGAAACAGAGGCGACTTCTTTACATGGTTCATCATAAATTTACAGCTGAACAAGTTAGATTCATTTAGGAATCTTCTTTTCCTATTGTATGGCGAATCAATACGATTTAGAACATGAATGGTACATATTTAATCTGGCTTTGCAATTAACACGTCGTATTGTAAAGGACGTGTCAAATTCCTCATCTGGCGGGAGCAAAATTCCGCATCAATCTCAATCAACTCCCTCATCCCAAGAGCCTTCAGCAATCTAATCTTATCCGCCTTACATTTGTTCGTTGCAAAGATTTCAATCCCCAGCACTACCTTACCATCTTTCACCAGAACCACATCAATACTCCGCAACGGTTTATAGCCATATTTTAAACACTCCTGATATGACGGTGACTCCTTATATCCCAAGCTTCTCCATGTATTAACACACGTGAACCCCTTCTCATGATTGCAAATTTGATACTCAAACAATGCCTTGCAATCCTTATACTCTTCCCCCAACGCACCTTGCTTAATCCATTCAGCAACATCATATTTAGCATGATAGTGCAATCTTGATTCAGAATTCTGATTATATCCCATATACATTTCCTAAACATTATAATTTGTTAGATTTAACTAAATATCTATTGAGATAGCAATATATAAATTATTTTCTATTTTATATATTATGCAAGCAGTCCCTAGCTCAACCCCTAACAAACGTGGAAGACCTCCAAAACCATTAGAATTATCCGTACCATCTACCGTGTCAAAAAAAGCTGAACCTTCGCCAAAAGTGAAAGAACCTCCACCAGCTCCAGCAGAAGAAAAACCTCCACCAGCTCCAGCAAAAGAACCGACTTCATCAAAAGAACCAAATTACTGGAGATGGAGACGCGATGTAGAAGATATATTAAGAAGACAGATAGCAGACGCAATACAAAGAATTTCTCAAATGAAAGAAATAGAAGAAAAAGGTTCAACCAAAGAAATGCGTGAAGTAGCATCTAAATATATAGAATTATTGTTAAAAGATTTTGTATATGTTATTGCTGAAAAACTAAATAGCGTTAATCAATACAACACACCTGATGATGATTTTCCAATATATGAAGACGATGATAAATATTACTTTGATGATGGTAAAACAATAGCTGACCTTGAAAAAAATATGGAAATCTCAAGTAGTGTAGACGCATATATAGGATATTTGACAAGTGATTTTGACGATAAAGATATAAAAATAAGCTTTGAATAGTTACTCAAAATTGGATAGAATTTGTTCACCAATTGCCTTCATCATATTCATTTCGCATTGTAAGTGATGGCGTTCAGCAAGCAATGCTGAATGTTTGTACTGCCTCCACATATACAGCACCATCTGTCCCAACAATTCGCGTTGTAATTCCAATTGTTTGGCGCGCAAAACTGACATCTCCTCCTCGTGCTGTTCAATCATATCAATCATTGAAACTGACATCATGCGTTTATGCATCCACAGAGTTGCCGAAATGAATTCAATTTTTTTTTGGTTCAACGGATTTGTTAAAATATCTAATTACATTTTCAATGGTTCAACGGATTTGTTAAAATATCTAATTACATTTTCA
>Ga0181358_1001496_pt1 | contig 10710 bp, 10 predicted proteins | sample Fa13VDMM110SD_FD_130096 | JGI IMG/M metagenome (GOLD analysis project Ga0181358, IMG submission 130096) | Freshwater viral communities from Lake Michigan, USA - Fa13.VD.MM110.S.D | ecosystem: Environmental > Aquatic > Freshwater > Lake | place: USA: Michigan | collected 2013-09-24
ACAAGAAAAAGTTTGCTCCGCTTCTTAGAAAACCAAAGGGTCCGCATCTCCCAAAAAAAGATTAAAAAAATAACCCGTAGAGAAATCTGCGGGTTTTTTATTTAAGTGTAATCAATTCTGATGAGAACGTTTTTGCTTTTATTTATGGTGCTATCACTGTCTGGTTGTTTTTCAACAATCAAGTCAGCAAAACAAGTAGATGACAATCAAAAAATTATTGCTAAAGAAGAAAAAAAAGTAGATAACACCCTTGTAGAAATAGAAAAAAATGAAAAAGGCAAAAGGATTCAAACCTCTGGCCTGTCTGTCGGTATTCAATATTCTTTAAACCAAGTAACAAATGCTCCTGTTCAGGTAGATACAGCTAAAGCTCTTAACGAAAGAGTGATTTCTATTGTTGGTTCTCCTCATATAGACGAAATAAAAAGAATAAAAGCAACAGTAGACCTTTTAAATTCTCAAGTAGCTGAAGAGCGTAAAAAAGGTGAAGAATTATTGTCTCAACGAGATGGAACAATAAGCAAACTTCAAAAAGAAAAATCAGAATTAAATCAAAAATACGATGACCAACTTTGGCAATTAACCGACAAAGCCAAAGAAGTCGCCAAAGAAGCTGATCAAAATAAAGCAGTATTAGATTCAATGGGCGGGATGTTTGGTCTTAATGCTGTATTTTGGGGATTAAAGAAGTTCTTTATTAGCGCCTTAACGGCGATAGCTATATTTGTGGTAGTGTTTGTAATTTTGCGACTTTTAGCTGCTGTGAATCCTGTTGCTGGCGCTGTATTTTCAATATTTAACATGCTAGGATCTACTGTTATCGCCCTTATCAAAACACTAACTCCTAAAGCTTTCGAAATGTCTAATTTTGCCACAAAAGAAAAAGTAGAAGAGTTCAAATCTCCTCTTGTTAAAATTATAGATGTAATTCAAGAGCTTAAAGAAAAACAAAAAGAATCTCCAGATAGAGTCTTCCCATTAAGTGAAATACTAAAGCGTTTTGATCAAGAGATGGATAGCCATGAAAAAGATTTAATAAACGGAATATTAAAAGAACAAAAGTGGACAAAATAATACGACAACTGCTCAAGGAAAAGTTAATTAAAAAACTTTTAAATTCTAATATCTATGGGCACAAATGTAATACATCAACAAGTCTTAGAAACCATAGGACAAGATTTGACTGGTAAATATGTTTGGCTATTTATCGTCGGGATTATCGCTTTAATGTTTAAATCAAGCGTAGAAAAACTTGCGGCGTCATTGTTTATTTTTATGGGATCTGATTATAAAACTGACGACATTGTATATGTAGACGGGAAACCGGGAAGAATAGTTAGAATAGGGATAACTAAAACAGTATTCTTTATTTACGACGTCGTAGATGGAAAAGTGGTTGGAGGCAGCAAATTAGTTGTTCAAAACGAAAGACTAGCCAGCTTGAATATAGAAAAGCCATTGCCTAATTTAGATCTCAGTAGATTTAAAAAACAAGACTGAAATAATGAGGTTTAAAAACGATTAAAAGCGAGTCTAAAAACAATAAAAAAAGTGTAAATATCTATACTTATGTCAGAAGAGTATCGCCAAAATAGTTACGATGCAGTGTTCTCCAGAATAGAGGGTAAATTGGATAAAATCTCCTCTGACGTAACAGAATTAAAAGACAATGATAAAGAAATACAGAAAAGAGTAGCTGCTTTGGAGTTTTTTAAATATTATTTAGCGGGCATCGTGGCGGCAGGGGGAGCAATGGCTGGATACATTTCCTCTAAGATTCTTAAAAGTTAATCAAATTTACTGTTTATTTTAGGATTAGGGCTCAAAGATTGCATAGCTTCTAATCTTGTGTTTTCAGAATAAGAAATCCAATCTCTGATTTGCTCCCAACTCCTCCCGCAACCCTCGCAAACTCCATCTCTCAATTTACAATATCTAATGCAAGGAGTAGATATCTTTTGAGGATTAGTCATGAATCAATCTGGTCTATTTTGCCAACCCGCATCTATCTTCGCTTGAGTCTTTTGGGGCTTGCGTTATTTCGCCTTTCTCAATACTTTATTATATTTAGAAACTTTGGTCTTTAAAAGTTTATTATCTTCACTAAGTTTAATATATTCATCATCAACCAAATGAATGAAATCTCCAATTTGGAAATCCTGCCCTTCTTTCAGTAATTTATATGAGGGCTCTTCTTTTACAGAAATTTTAATCATATTTATTGGTCTATTTTCTTTTGAATTCATGCTACTTTACTCCTGCCGCTCTATATGTCATAGAGATTTCTTTATTGTCAATCAAAATTTTACGATTAGATAAATGAGCTTGAGTAACTTTATCTTTATTTTCTCCACTGTAAGCTACAGCATAATGATTAGCAATCAACCAATTATTAAGAACAGTATTATCTTTTGGATTGATAATTTCGCCAAGCAAGCGGCCAAACTTCTCTTCGCTGTCGCTTAGGAAAGTCCGAAGAATAATCTGGCCTTCACACTTGTCGATGAATTCTTTTACTTTTTCTTTGCTGAGAGCGCCAAAAATCTTTTCCGCCTTATCTGAGGTTCGGCTTTCTGGAGTGTCGATGCCAAGAAGACGTACACTCTGATTAGACAATACTATATTAAATCCCAAATCAAGATCAACATTGATAGTGTCTCCGTCTATTATTTTATTTACTTTTGCGTGATATTCAAATGGCATATCTTATATGATCATTATAGTTTTTTATTTCAAATTTTCCATTTGTTATTGTCACCCATTCACTTAAGTCGGTATCAATACAGTAATTGTTCGTGTTTCTCCATTCTGTGATTTTGTTATTTTTGCGATAAGTATGCCCGACTATTTGGTTTAGCCCTTCAATAGGGGCGAATTCTCTGTCGAAATCAAGCCAAACAATGCCGCCTTTCTCTTGGCTTCCTCCTCTAGCATAGCCAGCGCCATAAAACCAATGAGGTTGATTGGTTCTTATCTTTACGTTAGCTTCATTTGATTGATTCGTAAGGTATTGATGTATTTCTTCGTTGTTTTTTATTATTGGAGATAAGAATCTGCTATTTAAACCTGCATGGGTGCAGAGATATTCATCAACAAATAAAAACCAATGAAATTTATTAACAATATCAGCTTTTTCCTCTCCTAAAGCTTCATTTATTAAAAAATGTTTGTTTGAGCCGTATCCGCTGCATTGCGCATGTTTATTATCAAAAAGATAATGTAAATCGTGATTACCAAAAAGAGTTATATTATTGTCTTTTGATAGAAAATCTTCTTTAAGAGTTACAGCTGTAGATTTGCAGTCAACATCTGAATCAAAAAAATGACTATCGAACCAATCTCCAAGGCAAATATTAATATCAGCTTTTTCGTGGGCAATTATTTCGGTAAATTTGTCGATGTTTTGATGAACATCAGAAAATATTACTATTTTTTTATTTTCGCTAGAGATTCTCACGCTAAAATTACACCTTTCACATTTGGATTATATGACCACTTTTATCGCTGTACCAAATTTCTTTGAGATTAAATTGACTTAAAAGGCTTTGACATCCAGAGCATGGCTTGCTCATCGTTAGGGCTTCGTGTCTATCTATTCTAAGCACAAGCATCTTATACGAAGACAAGTCTTCTTTATTGATTTTAAGCAGACAGTCTAACTCCGCGTGGATTCCAACGTGACCGTCGTGATAAGGGTGTTTTGAGGTTTCTGGGTGGGTTCTTTTTTTATTTACTCCAATTTTTTCTATAACATTTGATTTAATTAAAAAAGCAACATGGCTAGACCGCATCTCCCTGTTCACGGGGCATAGATTTTTGGCTATTTGGACAGCCCTTTTTATCAGTCTCTGTTTCACGGAAGCGAACATGCGTCACTTTACTTTTCTTGTCAAATTTTTTATTGGCTTTCCAGTTGATCTGAGAGTAATTATTTTTATAATTTTTACTAAAACAACTCCTTGGTTTATCTCCTTTTCCTGATTGGGAATTCATATTTATATATCTTTATGGTAAATTAACCAGCGCAAATCAAATTAAATTAAAAAAGTCTGTTTTTGTAGAAAAATTAACTACAAGCGATTAATAGATACATTGCGCATGAACACTCTAGAAAAAATAAGAACACAGCTCGGATTAGACACGGATAAGAATACTGTCCATGCTTATTTTGAAACATACGAAACTCTTTTTTCAGGACTCAGAGACAAGCCCATAAATTTAATTGAAGTGGGGGTCTTCAACGGGGGCAGTTTAAAGTTATGGAAAGAGTATTTTCATCCCGATTCAAAAATCTATGGTGTTGATATAGATTTATCAATAATAAATAAAAATTACATTGATTCCAAAAATACCGTATTGATACAAAAAAACGCCTCTTATCTTGATAGTTCATTCTTGGCTCCAATTGAGTTTGATATAGCAATAGATGATGGGTCTCATTCTTTGGGAGACCAGATTAAATTTTTTGAAACTTTTAAAAATAGAATGAATCAGGGAGGAATGCTTATCATAGAGGACATCCAGCCTGAGGGTTGGAATTATTTTAAAAATCTAACTGATATTCTTCATGTAGGCAAACTTATCGACTTGAGAGGGATTAAAAATAGATATGATGATATCTTGTTCTTGTATAGAAAAAATTAATGAAAAAATAACAATCAGATATGAACATTTTCTCTCATGCTACTTATGTTGGCAAAACTGGATACAATTCTCATTGCCAGAATTTTTTTAGAAATTTAAATAAATACCATGATGTGAAAATAAGAAATTTCACAGTCGGAAAAAATTGGAACTTCTCGAACCTTTCGGAAGACGCTCACAAAGGAGACGTGGAGGAGCAAGACAAAAAAATGCTGGCCGTGCAATCTCTTTGGGAAAGCAGTGGTCAATTGGCGGACTACGAAATATATGGATTCAATAAAAACAAATACAAGCCTGATTTAAATATTGTGTTGGCAGATGTAAATCATCATTACTTTTATCAAGATTACATAGGCCCTAAAATAGCATACACAGTTTGGGAAAATACCCTATACCCGGATGAATTCTTTGAGCAATTGAAAAGATATGACCAAGTATGGGTTCCTTCTGAATGGCAAGCAGAGATAACCGTAAACCAAGGAATAAACCGAGAAAAAGTAAAAGTTGTGCCCGAAGGAGTCGATACTAGCTTATTCTACCCAAGGGTCAAGGAAAAAGAGGACGGAATCTTTAGGTTTGCGCTATTCGGCAGATGGGATGCAAGAAAGGGCACGAAAGAAACAATACGGGCTTTCAAAAACGTTTTTGGGAATAATCCGAAAGTCGAACTGTGGCTTTCTGTAGATAATCCGTTTTCCTCAGACGGGGAAAGCTGCTCGGAAAATAGACTCAAGAAATACGACTTAGAATGCAGTAATATTAAAGTATTACATTTCCCCAGCCGAGAAGATTACGTAAAAATATTAGCCAACAGTGACGTTTTTCTTTCTTGCGCTAGATCTGAAGGCTGGAATCTGCCTCTTATAGAAGCTATGGCTTGCGGGATACCAAGTATCTATTCAAATTGTAGCGGTCAGTTAGAGTTCGCAAAGGATAAGGGCATCTCAGTCGATGTGTTGGGAGAGATCTCTTCTCAAGACGTGAAAGATAGCTATTGCGAAGCGATTGGCATTGCAAGTGGAAATTGGTATGAACCAGATTTTAAAGATTTGGAAAAAAAGATTCTTTATTCTTATGAAAATCATAAGTTTCTAAAAGCTAAAGCTCTATTAGATTCTGAAATAATCAGAAAAGAATTCTCTTGGGACAACGCAGCTAGAAAAGCTGATTCAATTATCAAAGAATTTGCAGCAAAATACGATAAGGATGACTATAGTGTGAGTCTCTCAGGAGTCAAAGAAGACCAAAAATCAATCGCATTCACCGCCAAATCAAATACTACTAAAAAAGTAATAGCTGAAATCATTGATGAATTTTCAGGTCTGGTTTTCTTCAAGGGCGAAATGCTAGTCGGCAGCGGGCAGAATTATTTCGTGTCTCATGCTTATGTCCTGCCAAATCAAATTTTTAGAATATCAGATTTTTATTCAAAGGAAGTAAAATTAGAACATAAAATAAATTCTAATTTTTTATTAAATGAAAAAGACTTAAAAATTGAAAATAAAAATCTCTCGTCTTTATTGCCAGAAAAAATTAAAAATCATCCCTCTTTGGGATTTAGTTTTTTTGAAATTTTCCATAGAAAAACTTATTCTTTTAAAAATTGCAAAATAGAATCGGGAGACGTTGTTTTTGATTTGGGTTCTTGTTTTGGATTATTCTCTAGGTATGCGTTTTTAAATGGAGCTTCGGAGGTCCATGCTTTTGAGCCAAACAAAGAGCTTGTTGAAAGTAATCTTATTTTAAATAAGGGATTTAATTTTTTCTTTAATGCCAAAGCTGTACATTCTAAAAATGTAAAGTTTTTAGAAAAAGAAGATCTGATTAATTCTTGGGTGGAAGAATCCAGAACGGGAGAAATCTTGAATGTAGATATCAACAGCTACATCGCTGCAAAAAATATAAAAAAGATAGATTATTTAAAAGTGGATATAGAAGGAGCAGAATACGACCTTTTTGAAAACATAAACAAAGATTTCCTAGCCAACAATGTCAAAAAAATAGCAATTGAATATCATAATAATACAAATGGGCGAGTCCAAAAGATATTAGATGTATTAGAATCTTGCGGGTTTACCTACAAATTTGAATCAGAGGAAAATAAAAACAAAGAACTGGGAATGCTATACGCTTGGAAATTCGAAAGTTTTGATTCCAGCAAATTCTATAATGAAAATGTTAAAAAAGAAAATGGATTAACATGGAATTTTGAAAAAGAAACCAACAAATTAAATTTTTCATTTGATTGCGATTATAAAGAAGCAAGAATAATTCTAAAAGAAAAAAACAAGAACCTTAAATGTTTCGATTGGTCTATCGGCAATATAACAAAAGAAGCATTTTATTATATCGTCCCTACTTCAAACATGGAGTTGTTAGATTTGGATTTTGAAGGCTTTGTATTTTCTTTATATTCAAATTCAAATTTAGTATTTGAAGAAAAAATTTCAGTCAGGAATCTTGGGTCGCCTTCTCAAACAAAATATTTCTCCAGCAAAGAAACCGATTTGTCAATTTCTGATTCTTTTTATATCCAGTATTCGGATTTTTACAACAATAAGTTTTTGAAAAGCTGTCTTTCTGGGAAAAAGGTGGTCGTAGACATCGGCGCAAGTTGTGGGTCTTTTGTTGATATTTGTCTACAAAATGGAGTAGATAAAGTCGTTGCTTTAGAGCCGTCCAAATCTTTTGAAATTTTGCAAAAGACTTTTATAGATAATAAAAATGTCATCTGCTTGAACAAAGCCTTGTCTACCGATTGCTCTAATAAGGATTTTTACTCCACGGAGAATAGTACATTGAGCAGTTTTAATATGGAGTCTCAAAAGAAATTTGATTCTGCCAATTTAATCGTAAACACCTATTTGACTCAGATAAGTTGCGTCGATTTGAAGACTCTGAAGAAGACTTCCGGTTTAGAAAGCGTGGATTTGCTGAAGATGGATATTGAAGGATTTGAATATGACTTGTTTGATTCTTTTGACTTTGCAGATTTTGATTGTGTAAATGAGATTTTGATAGAGTATCATCACAATGAGCATAAAAAAGTGAATTCAATAATAGATAAATTAAAAAATTTCAATTATGATGTATTTTTAATGAATTTGAATTACGAAAATGATTTTTCTTTAGATAATTTGCAAGGAGTGATACATGGCAAAAAGAAACAAACAAACGCTACAGAAACAAAATCAAGCGACGTCAAAGAAATTGTTTTGGCAGAGGCTGGGCTAAACAAAGAAAATTTTGTTTTTGTGACTTGTGGTGATTTGGGCTACTTGTCCTCTATAGAAAATTTGATTAAATCTTTATTGGAATTTTCTAAATCAAAAATAATTATTTATGGAGTAGATTGCGACGTGCCTTTTTATTACCCGAATATCATAAAGAGAAGACTATCTCCAGAAAAATACTCCGAGCATGACAAGTGGTATTGGAAGCAGATGGTTTGCATAGAATCTTTATCAGAAGATTTTTCAAATTTTGTATGGATAGATGGCGATGCGATAGTAAATTATAATGTAGATTCGATAGAGAGATATTTTTCACAGATAGAAAACTATCCAATCTCAGATATTCACAGGCACGGACTAGAACATTTTTTTTATACTGATGAGAGTGGAGCCATGGAGAGTCAATCTTTTAATGAAAATCTAGCTTCTCTTTTTGGAGTTGCAAAATCTTGCCCTTATATGCACTCTTGTTTTTTCATTTACAATCACAAATGCGATTGGTGGTTCAAGGAAATAATTAATACATATAAATCCATAGATTTAAATGATTATAGGAAGTATTTGCCTTGGAATGACGAAGGGATTGATAATGTTTTAAGGTGGAAATTCGGATTCAAAAAACATTTACCATTATCTAACTTTGACGTTTCTTCTTACGACGGCGATCACGGCTTAACTACAAATCAATTAAAAGATTTTTACGCATTCTGGCATCATTCTGGGCCTTTTAATTTTAATAGAGTCTACGGCTTTCAATACATTTCAGAAAATAAAAATGATGTTATTTATTTTCATGGAAATAAAAATCCAAAAATATGGAGCGAAATGATTGATTTTATAAAAATGAAAAGAGATGATTCTTTTTATAAATCAGAAAAGTTTTTCACATCAAAATATGAATTAAAAAATTTAGAATCAATAAAAGAAATAGAAGGGTCTACCTTGAGCGTAGCGGAGAGGTTTGGTTGGGACTATGCAATATATCATGAAATATATAATCTAAGGGACTATTATTGGAATAGAGAAAAAAGAATAAACGAAGGAGATATTGTTGTTGATTTGGGTGGGAACATGGGAATTTTCAATAGATGGGCTTATCAACAGGGGGCAGAAAAAGTAATTTCTTTTGAGCCGGATAAGAGATACTTTGAATTGCTTAAGAAAAACAGCGACCCGAAATCAATTTTATTTAACGCAGCTGTTAGCGATAGAATGGGAGAGGTCCAGCTTTTTGAAAGCTCTCATTTGGGCGGCTCTAATATATTGTCTGAAGATTTAAATTCTAATAAATATAATGTTAAATCTTATACTTTAGATCATCTCTTTAGCTCCAATCTAATCCAAAAAATAGACTTTTTAAAAATAGACGTCGAGGGTTCTGAGCATTTAGTTTTTCAAGGCATTTCTGATGAAAATTTAAGAAAAGTAAAATTTATAGCAATGGAATATCATCATCGTCATTTCAATCATGATGAAAATTTGAGAAATAATTTAATATCTAGATTGGCCAATTGTGGTTTTATTAGTAATATTTTATGGTGCGGAAACAATCAAGACTTGCAATTAATTTATTCTTATAGGTGATATTATAAATAAAAAATAAAATGAACAACTCTTTAAAAGACCATATTTTTGTAATAGATAGCTGGCTTAGCACGCCTGAAAAAGAACAAGCTTTCATATCTTTAGTAGATAGAATAAAAAATTACGGAATACAAATAATGTTGGTGACTCACTACCCAGCAAGCGCAGAGATACAAAAAAGAGTAGATTACTATTTGTTTGATAAAGAAAACCCTATTTTGATTCATGAAGAATTTGAAAATTATTCTGTAAGCTCTAAAAGGTGGTGTTCATTTAATGGCGTGACTATTGAAAACGCTTATCCTTTTCACCATGATTATGCTATTTGGCAATCTATGAGATGGGCGTTTAATTTTTGCAAAACTATAGGAAAAAAATATATACATTTTTTAGAATACGATTGTTTGCCAAATTATAGACAATACGAACAATGTTTCATTGAGCGAATTGAACATTTTGACGCCATAGTATTGAATTTTGATTCTAATAAAGCTTATTATACTTACCTTTTCTCGATAAAAACTGAAACAGCAGTGGAAATTTTTAATAAAATAAAATCAAAATTTGAATATTTTACTAATAAAGCAGAGGGGTTTTCTCTTGAGAGAGTTTTTGGAAAAACTCTTAATGAAACGACTTCTAATATTTCACTTTCAGACTACTTGGATAACGACAATTCGTTGAATACTCAAGCCTCGTTGACAGGAGACGAGATGAATAGAATGGGATACATTTTAAAAGAATCGGTAGGGGTAGATGAAGATGGTAATTTGTATTTGATCATGTCCTCTGGGTTCAGAAATAAACCAGCTGATAAAGACTACTTGATAGAAATTCGTTATAAAAATAAAACTCAGTTCCAAAAATTGGGCATAGGGTGTTGGCTCATGATAAAATTAGAAAAATATCAAAAAAATGAAACTCTAAGCGTATTAATTGAAGGGGTAGAAATAAGAAAAGAAAATTTTAATTTAGACTTTGAAAAATATAGAGAATTAAATAAGGCAATTTTGTCAAATAAAAAAGAAAAAATGCCAAAAATAACAGAAATAATAAACGAATCTGGAAGTTTGGGAGATGCAATCGCATGGATTCCCATCATAAATGAATTCGCCATACAAAAAAATGTAAAGGTGAATCTATATACTCCATTTAAAGAGCTTTTCCAGAAAGAATATCCTTTGATAAATTTTTACGACTATTCAGCTAAACCTAATCAATTGACTAAAGAAGATTATGTTTTGGCTTG
>Ga0181358_1001497_pt1 | contig 10704 bp, 12 predicted proteins | sample Fa13VDMM110SD_FD_130096 | JGI IMG/M metagenome (GOLD analysis project Ga0181358, IMG submission 130096) | Freshwater viral communities from Lake Michigan, USA - Fa13.VD.MM110.S.D | ecosystem: Environmental > Aquatic > Freshwater > Lake | place: USA: Michigan | collected 2013-09-24
TCTTTATTTTGATATATAAATATATCAAAAAATAATTAAAATTGCAAACCATTTTTTTAAAAAATTAGTTTTTAATTTTTTGGATATTTAATAATAAAGAAAATATGAATTTTTACATAAAGAAAGGGGCCGATTTACCTATATTAAAAGTTGAACCAATTAAAGATGGTAGGTCAGATTACAAAAAATTTATGGAGGATTTGGAAACATCATCCATTTACTTTTCTATGGCAGATGCTAAAACAGGAATGTATAAAATAACAAATGCTGAAGCATATTTAGTTGCAAAAGAAACAACAGAGCCAACCCCAACTGTGGAATATTATATATATTATCAATTTAAGAAAAGAGAAACAAATGCACCTGGCATATATAAAGGTGAATTTTTAATTAGAAATGAAGATGGTGATCTCATATTGCCTTTAAGGGAGGAATTAACTATTATTATTTTAGATTCGTTTATTAAGAAGTTTAATTAAAACTTTTAGATTTTTACCCCTAAAATAATAAATATGATAAGTAGTCAAGAGATTGAGGAGTTTCTTAATGGTTCTGATCCAGAAGAACATATTGTTGCTATTGAATATGATTATATGGCCAATTGCGTCTATAAGATAAAAGAAATTCCCAATAAAGGAAAACAAATTGTCAAAGATACTTTTACCTCATTTTGTTGGGTGGGTAATTTAAATTCATTAAATTTCTACAATAAGTCAAAGGTCTTGCAAAAGGAAGCAATGACCAAACATAGTATTATTATAACAAAATTAAGAACAGATGACCATCCAAGATTGGAACATGGAATGAAATTTATGGTTCAGTCATTAAAGGGTTATAGAAATTTAACTGCTTTCTTTAAGGAAGGGGGGTTAGACCCAAAGAGTGAAATTGGTAGAACCAAAATTATTATGCTACCCCCGGTTGACCAATATCTCATATCCAAAGGTAAAAGATTATTTAAAGGGTTTGATTCTTATGATGATATAACAAGACTTGTATTTGACTTAGAAACCACAGCATTAGAACCAACTGATGGTAGAATATTTATGATTGGAATTAAAACCAATAAAGGTTATTCCAGAATCATAGAGTGCATTAACCCAGAGGATGAGGCAAATGGTATTATTGAATTTTTTAAAGTTATTGATGAAATTAAACCAACCATTATTTCAGGTTATAATTCAGCAACGTTTGACTGGGAATGGATTTTCAAAAGATGTGAGATATTAAAGATACATGTTCAAACTGCTTGCAAATCATTAAATCCAACAAAATCTGTTACAAGAAGGGATTCTATGTTAAAATTAGGGGGTGATGTTGAGAATTACACTCAAACCTCTATTTGGGGATATAATGTTATTGATGTTATTCATTCAGTAAGAAGGGCACAAGCAATCAATAGCGATATCAAATCTGCTGGTCTTAAATATATTACAAAATATATAAATGCAGAAGATGAAGATCGTGTGTATATTGAACACACAAAGATTGGTAAAATGTATCAAGAGAAAGAAGAATATTTTCTTAATATAAAGAATGGGAAATATAAATTAGCATCAGATTATCCTGGTCTTGACATTAAATTTCCAAACGTATATAAGAGAATTTCTGGTGATAAACTTGTTGAAGCATATCTTGATGATGACTTGGAAGAGACAATGAGAGTTGATTCAGAATTTAGTCAAGCATCATTCTTATTGGCAAAAATGGTGCCATTACCTTTTGAAAGGATATACACAATGGGGACAGCAGGATTATGGAAGACATTGATGTTGGCTTGGTCATATAATAATCAGTTGGCTGTCCCCCAAAGTGAGGATAAAAGAAACTTTGTGGGCGGTTTATCCAGATTGGTTAAGGTGGGGTATTCAAAGAATATCTATAAACTTGACTTTTCATCCCTATATCCATCCATACAATTGGCTCACGATGTATTCCCATCTTGTGATATAACCGGTGTTTTGGAAGGCATGTTAAAATTTTTTAGAAATGCAAGGATTAATTATAAGAATTTGGCAGAGGAGTGGAAGGATAAGGATCCTAAGATTTCGGCAACTTATGATAATAAGCAATTACCAATAAAGATTTTCATAAACTCTTTATTTGGTTCATTATCAGCACCAGCAGTTTTCCCTTGGGCTGAGATGGATAAAGGTGAACAGATAACTTGTACTGGTAGATTATATTTAAGACATATGATTAAATTCTTTATGGATAGAGGTTATGTTCCTTTAGTTTGTGATACAGATGGTGTTAACTTTTCAGCAACAGATGATTTTAGCGGTAGGGAATATATTGGAAAAGGATTAAACTGGAAAGTTAAAGAAGGTAAGATTTACAAAGGTATATATGCTGATGTTGCAGAATACAATGATACTTTTATGAAGGGAGAAATGGCATTAGATTTGGATGGTCATTGGTTATCTTGTGTTAATTTTGCAAGAAAAAACTATGCCATTATGAAAAATGATGGTAAAATAAAGTTGACAGGAAATACAATCAAATCAAAGAAACTTCCCCAATATATTGAAAGATTTATTGATGTTGCTGTTAAGTTATTGCTTGAAGGTAAAGGAAAAGAATTTATTGAAGAATATTATAATTATTTTGAAAAGGTTTATAATAAGCAAATCCCCCTAATTGAAATTGCAAACAAGGCAAGGGTTAGACAGAATGTTAAAGATTATGTAAAAAGGTCAAAGACATTAAATAAAGCAGGAAGTACCACAAGTAAGATGGCACACATGGAGTTAATCATAAAGGAAAAATTACATGTTAATCTTGGAGATATTATATATTATGTAAATAATGGAACAAAACAATCGCACGGGGATGTGTCAAAAACAAAAGATGGAATTAAATTAAATTGCTATTATATTGACCAAAATGTATTTGAAAAAACACCTGACTTGACCGGGGAATATAATGTGCCAAGAGCAGTTGTTACTTTTAACAAAAGGATAAGTCCATTATTGGTTGCTTTTAGTCCAGAGATTAGGGATAGGATTCTTATAAAAGACCCCGCTGATAGACAATTCTTCACAACAGAAGAATGTAAATTAATAAATGGTATTCCTTATGCGGCAAAGGATCAAGATGATTTAAATGATGTAATGACAATATCAGAAGATGAGATTAAATTCTGGGAAAAAATAAATGTTAATCCCAATCTAATATATGAAAATGCTTAAAATTAAAAACCCCCAACCTTAATTAGATTGGGGGTTTTTTTATCCTTTTAGCCCATCTGAACTAATAATATACCAAGTCCCAGAACAGTGCTTAAATTCAACACAAGCACCTTTCTCTAATGAAATTTCATCATACTCTTCATCAATTTTATTGCTGTCTGGAACAACAATAACATTTGTCATTGCTTTCACAATTACATTATCTGTATTTTTAGAATTTAATATTAACCTGCACTGGGGTATTGCTCTAACAATAATAAAACCTTCCCCAGATGTAGAATATTCTGCTTCTGACACAATGGAGATATCTGATGTATTAACAAATGTACCGTTTATGACCTTCTGAATTGGTATTGTTTTTATTACTGCCATAATTTTTTATTTAAAATATAATTTAAAATTTTTAATAATCAAATTTAAATCACATAAATTTGCCTTGGCATTGCATTAAACTTTAATTGCTTATTTAAATTTTCTGCAAGTAATGCTTCTTTTTCCATTTGTTTTTCAGGCCTTAGTCTTTCTAATCTTGCCATTAATTCTTCAATAAGTTTTGACTTTTCATCTTTACCTTCAGTTATTAGTGATTCGTAATCCAATTTTAACTCTGCATCAGGTGCTTTTATATTTCCACTATACTTTCCCCTAACTCTACCCAAACTCTCTTTTACGTAAGCCGTAAACCACCTTCTTACCCAATGTTTTGCTGGTTGGTTTAACTTGTCCCAAGTCAATTCAGTAAATGGAACATCAGATGGTAATTTAATAATATCTGGATTATCTTCCAAACATTTTCCACGGCTATCACCATCCACATCATAATACCAATACCAAATTTGTTTTCCAACATATGAGGAGTAATTTCCCCAGTTAAATTTGCCACCTGGTGTATTATATATATGGATTGCTTTTTTTCCATCTGGCAATCCTGTAATTCTATAAGTTAATGCTCCACCTAATATCCTTGTTAATACATTTGCACTTTGCATTCTAAGTAAATAATCAAAACCTGACATCATAAAATAGGATCCTGTATTTCCCATTTGGGCAAAACCAGCATCTGATGCGCCCAATCCAATACCACCAAATCCAAATCCACCAGCGCCACCTAAACCAAATGCACTAAATGCTTGATTGCTATACCATAATAATTCATTCACTTCTCTACCTGCAGGGATTTCATATAATTGTTGGTTGGCTTCCAATGTGATGTAATCTTTTTGCAAAACCCAAGGACCCCCAGACTGCAATCCAACAATTTTTGAATAAGCATATTCATATTGCTTTTCAAAATCCATTGTTCTTGTAATTAAAGCATTTGCAACAGATTTTTCGCTCATATTAAGATTAACCAAATTAACCCATTGGGATTCGGTTAGCCAATCAAGCATATATTGTTCATAATCTTGAACGGATAATTCCATTAAGGAATCCATCATTTCATCAGTTATCTCAACACCCCTTAATGGTGCACCAAGTAAATGACGAATTCTTGTATAAATTTGCGTTCTTTCTGGCTCGGCTATTACTGACATAGTTCTTTTATATATAAATATAAGAAATTATTCTTTTGGCTCATTATTATTATATAATTCAAGAACAAAATCCCAATTCACATAGTCCCAAAAGTTATGGATATATTCATCTCTTTTGTTTTGGTATTTGAGATAATAAGCATGTTCCCACAAATCCAATCCCAATATTGGAAATCCCCCACCTTTAATCACATTCATAAGGGGATTATCTTGGTTTGGGGTGGTGATAATTTTTAATGTATTATTCTTTGTTGCAACAAGCCAGACCCATCCAGATCCAAAATGGCTTTTTGCGTTTTCTTCAAATTTTGTTTTAAATGAATTAATTGAGCCAAAACTTTTTATTATCTTATCTTTTAATTCTTTTGGAATATTCTTTTTGGTGGGTGATAGCATATTCCAGAATAAAGCGTGATTAAATGCCCCACCTGCATTATTTCTAATTGTTTTATTGAATTTGCTTATATTTGTTATTATCTGTTTTAAATCATAATTTGATTTATTATTTTTTAATGCTTTATTCAACTTATCAACATAACCTTTATAATGTTTGTTGTAATGAATATCCATTGTTTTTTCATCAATAAAAGGTTTTAATGAGGCATATGAATAAGGTAGTTTTTCAATTCCAACCTTTTTCATCTCATTAAGCAAAAAATTAACATTATCTTTGTGTATCCTTGAGATTATTTCTTCTTTGATTGTTTCAAGTATTTTCATTATTTATTATATTTATAAGATAAATATTTAGATAATGGATAATACCACACTAAAAAACATATTTAAATTCATTGAAGAAAAAGGAGAACATAGAACGCCTTTTATGTGGAAATGGAAAAATAATATACCATTAACAGAAGAAGACTTAAATGTTAATGGTAATTTGGATTTAAGGCATTCAAATATAACCTCATTACCAGAAGGATTAAAAGTTTGGGGTAATTTGATTTTAGAAGATTCAGAAATAGCCTCATTACCAGAAGGATTGAAAGTTAAAGGTAGTTTGAATTTGAGTGGTACCAAAATAACATCATTACCAAAAGACTTGAAAGTTGGTGGTAGTATATCTTTGAGTGACAGCCTCATAAAGGCATTACCAGAAGGATTGAAAGTTGAAGGTAGTTTGGATTTGAGTAATACCAAAATAACATCATTACCAAATGGATTACAAGTTAAAGGTCAGTTGAGTTTGTTTGGTACAAAAATAAAATCATTACCAGAAGGATTGGAAGTTTGGGGTAGTATATATTTGTCTTTCAGCACCATAAAGACATTACCAAAAGGATTAAAAGTTGGAGGTACTTTGCAAATAAGTCAGACTCGATTAACAAGATATTCAGATGAGAAATTAATGAAAATGATTGAGCCAGGATTTATAACAAGTAGTATAATAAGATTATAATGGATAATAACACAATAAAAAAGATATTAGATTTTCTTGAAGAAAAAGAGAATAAAAATAAACCATTTGTTTGGAAATTAATGAATAATGAAACATTTACAGATGACGAATTAAACATTAAAGGTGATTTGGATTTATTTGAAGAAAATATAACTTACATACCAGAAGGATTAAAACTAGAGGGTGATTTGAATTTAGAAAGTTGTAAAAGATTAAAATCTTTACCAGATAATTTATATGTTGGCGGTGAGTTGAATTTGGAAGGTACAAGTATAAAACAAATCCCAAAAGGTTTATATGTTGGTGGTGATTTTAAATTAGTCGCTTTAAAAATAAAATCATTACCAAAAGACTTAAATGTTGATGGTGGTTTGGATTTGGGTTATTGTACAGACTTGACTTCACTACCTAACAATTTGAAAGTTGGTGGCTATTTAAGTCTATACAATACAAAAATAACCTCATTACCAGAAGGACTACAAGTTGGGGAGAATTTGTATTTAGATCACACAATGATAAACACATTACCAAAAGGCTTACAAGTTGATGGTGATTTATCTATTGAAAATAACCCATTAGCAAAAATTTCAGATGAAGCCATATTAAGTATGATAGAACCAGATGGTTATATAAATGGGGATATAATAAGAGAAGATAATGGATAAAACAACAATAAAAAGAATAATGGATTTCCTAAAATCAGAGGAAGATAAATCATCATTAAGATGGATATTATTGCATGACATTGAGTCAATGCCTGAAAAGTATTTTAACAAGGGAAAATTAGAGTTGCACGGTGAATTGATAACTAAATTGCCAAAAATTTTAGAAGTCACTGAACTATTAGATTTAAGTTTTTCAACAGTAACAGAATTACCCAAAAAACTTATAGTTGGTGATAATTTACTTTTGTATAGTTGTAGGGATTTAAAATCTTTACCAGATAACTTATACGTTGGGGGAGACTTACATATGCAAAGAACTGGAATAAAAGAATTCCCTATTGGAATGACTGTAAAAGGCACTATTTGGTTAGGGAATTCACCATTAGGTCGCCAAACTATAAGAGAAATACAATCTAAATTAGAGGAAAGAAATTGCAAAGTACATGGACAGATAATGGTTTAATGAGTGCTAATGGCACTCATTTTCAAAGAACTCATTATCAAATACAAAACTTCCATCATTCTCACCAAGAAATTTGGTAAAGTCATTAAGCAATTCTATTTTAGATTTTAATACTTCCATTTTCTGTGCAAGAATTGCACCATTTTTTTCAAATGAATTCATATCATTGAGAATTTCTCTGTGCTTATCAACAATAAAATTTTGCAAATCTGATTTTTTAATTACGTGTAATTTCATTTTATTTGTTTTTTTTTGTTTCAAGTAATAAATATTCTGCAAAGGTAAAATAATTTAACCAAAAAACAAATATTATTTTGATTTTATTTTCATATTTAAGATTTGGGTTAAAATATCTTCAGACACATCGCCCTCAATTAAATTATCTCCCAAAACAGTTGATATTATCTTTTTCTTTCTATCCAACATATCATATATAATTCCCTCAATGGTGTTTTCAAATATGGGATATAATACAGATACTGAATTTTTCTGTCCAATTCTATATGCCCTATCTTCTGCTTGACTATGATCCGCTGGAACAAAGGATAAATCATTAAAGATAACAACATTTGCACTTGTCAATGTAATACCAACCCCAGCCGCTTTTATGTTTCCAACAAAAACCTTTATCTTATCATTTGTTTGAAATTCATCAACACTCTCTTGTCTTTGTTTTGCTGTTGAACTACCATCTAATTTAACCGCAATTTTACTAAAATGTTCATATATTTTATTTAATGAGTTTGTAAAATTTGAAAACACAATAATCTTTTTCTCTTGCTCCAATGTATTTTCAATCAATTCTATGGTATTCTTAATCTTCTCATCTGCAATGATTTGTCTAACCTTCATTAACTTTGTAAATTGAACACTCAAAGATTTTGATTCTTTTGGATTATTTTTTACCCATTCAAAATACTCCCCCATAACATCCTCATATTGTTTTGATTTTAATCTCAAATAAATTGGTGTTATTATTTTTTCTGGTAAATCTAATACATTCTCTTTTAAGCGCCTTAATAATAATGGCAATGTTCTTTCCCTTAACTCATCCAAATTTGATGCACCATTCACATTCCATACCTTATTCATTCCAACACTAAACTGATATCCAGCACAATATCTTTTAACATAGGCCATCCAGTTTTTTGACACAGGACTATCAACCAAGGATAATAAATTAAAATAATCAATTGGTCTTGATGTTAATGGAGTTCCGGTCAATAACCATATTTTATTAATATCTTTGCAAATATCATTTATCAATTTTGTTCTTGAGGCTTGGGGGGATTTAATATAATGACATTCATCAATTATAACCAAATCAAATTTTGACTTTTGGATTATTGTTTCTTCTTTTGATTTTAATGAATGAAAGTTTTTAATGATATCATAATTAATGATTACATAATCAGCAGAATCTTCATATTTTTTTCCCTCACAAATATAAATTTCTTTGTTTGAATAATTTTCAATTTCTCTTTTCCAATTTTGTTTTAAACTTGCTGGGCAAATAATTAAAGTTTTACTTGGTTTTGTCTCAATTGAAGCAACAATTGCTGAACTAGTCTTTCCTAAACCCATGTCGTCAGCCAAAATAAACTTATCATTTTCAAGCAACTTTTGAATAGCCTCTTTTTGATGTTCAAATGGCATTCTATGTGAATACTTTTCATAATCAACAACAACATTCTTATTTGTTTTATCCACAACAATTGCATCCTTTGGAATCCAATAAAGATTTAAGTTATCATTTTCAAAAAATCTACCAAGAATATGATATGATTTCTCCTTTTCAGCCAATAATTTCTCAACCCACATTTTCTCTGGAATTTTAACCAATAACTTATCATCAGCAATCATTTTTGCATAATAAGAATCCAATTCAACCCATTTTCTTGCAACCTTTGGTTTTGTTTCACTAAATGATGTAATATACTCAATCTGACTATCAGTCAATGAAAAATTTGGATTGTTTAAATATAGATAACGAATATTAATCAAATAATTATTACTTCCATTATATAATTTCAATATTTCTAAAACCTCATCTTTTGTTATTTTCTTTTTTGCCATAAGTAATTTACATTATTTTAAATATAATAAAAATCAAACTAATTATCAATTTAATACTTCCTATATATTTATATATATTATAAATAAAAACAATGGGAAAATTAGTTCCAATATCAAGGATTGGTAAGTTTTTTGGAGAAGAAGATTTTAATCTGGATATTGAAATGGGAATGGAATATCTGGGTGATGACTTAAATATGAGCGTTGTATTGTATAGAATAGACAGAAAGAGAACAATAAAAGATGATATATATGGTGAAGCACCAAAAGATGGAATTGTCTTTATGCCACCCATTGAAGTTAAAGGTGTTGTTCAAATTACCGAATCAACATTAAAGCAACTTGGAAATTCCAAAGTTGAACAGAAAGAACCTGGGAATATGAAATTCTCATTTTACCAAAAACAACTTGATGACCTTAATGTTGAATTATTGAAAGGTGATTATTTGGGATATTATGTTACAGAAAATAAGGTTAGATATTATTCTGTTATTGATGATGGAATTGTAAATATGGATAATAAACACACTTATGGAGGTTATAAACCATTTTATAGGTCAGTTGTTGCAACATTTGTAAATAAAGATGAATTTAGAGGATTATGAGAAAATTACATATAACAGAAACACAATTAAATAGAATTATTGAAATTGTAACAAAAAAGAAAGTTATTTGTGACAACTGTGGTTGGTCTTGGAAATTATCAGAAGGTGGTGATGATCCTTATATATGCCATAAATGTTGGCATAATAATGAAGTTAAATTAAAGAAATAATATGCCATTACCCAAAAATATAAAAACAGATTTGGATATTGCTAATGAAAAAATCCTCTTTGAAAGAAGGCAGGAGTTATTGGATAATATAACTAAAGATGGGACTTATTTGCCAAAATCATTATTACATGATGACTTGGATAGGGGGATGCTTGATTTTGTTAAAAATGATTTGGAAATCACATCAGAAGGAAAAATAATACAAACATTAGATAGAATAGTTAGCACACAGAACTGGTCGCAATATACAGAAACATGGACATTTATTGATGAAGATAATAATCCGCTCCCACCATTTGTTACATTGGTTAGGATGAATGATACAAAATATGGATCAAATCCAGCAACACTTTATAATATACCAGATAGAAAACCATTTTATTTTGCAAGTGTGCCAACTTGGGATGGTCAAAGAAATGGCACAGATATTTACTCAATTCCACAACCAGTACCAATAGACATTAATTTTAGTGTTAAGATAATCACAAATAGGATTAGAGATTTGAATAATTTTAATACAAAAGTATTGCAAAAGTTCTCATCAAGACAATCATATACAACCATAAATGGACATTATATACCAATATTATTAACAAA
>Ga0181358_1001502_pt1 | contig 10695 bp, 8 predicted proteins | sample Fa13VDMM110SD_FD_130096 | JGI IMG/M metagenome (GOLD analysis project Ga0181358, IMG submission 130096) | Freshwater viral communities from Lake Michigan, USA - Fa13.VD.MM110.S.D | ecosystem: Environmental > Aquatic > Freshwater > Lake | place: USA: Michigan | collected 2013-09-24
AATCTACTACCCTCCAAAAAATAAGATTTAGATAATTCAAATGCCACTTCATATGATAACTCAAAGTCTTCAATTAACCATGCCGCAACCTCGTAGACACTAAAATTATATTTTTCTCTTTCTCCATTATATTTTTTATGTATTAATCTTAATATTCTTTTTTCACTATTAGAAAATTCACTACTATTGTCAATTAATAACGATTCCAGTAAAACATATTTTTTCTTTATTCTCATAGTTACAAATATAATAATAAATATTCTATAAAACAAAAAAGGGTAGAAAACTCTACCCTTTTTATTGTTGAAATTTTAATTGATTATCTCAATTCGTTGATATTGAACGTTACAACACCGTCAACTGTTACTACACCATAGAAACGGTTATTAACCATTTTCTTAGCGTATCTAGTCATAATCCCCTTCGTTGGTGCGAAGTTGAATGGGTTTTGTAATGTTGGAGTCAATTGTAATGGTACATACGGAGCGTAAATGTATCCAGTATCTAACAATGACTTACCTTTGTGTCCAATGATGATTGAGTTCGCTGGTGCGTAAGGATCACGATATACAGTATATCTTCCACCTAATGAACCGATTTTCTCAATACCCATATTGTACTGATCTTGCTCTGGAGAAGCGTTAGATACGTGGAAGTATTCTAAGTCATCAAAAATTGCTGATATCTCAGAAGATACTACTACGAAGTTAGCGCCACCTCTCAAAGTTGATTTGTGAATTTGTGCTGAAACTTGATTGACTTTAGTAATCAACGTTTGGTTCCACTCTTTTTGAGTGTATGCGTTGAAACCTCCACCAGAGTTTGCTCTTTTCCATCCGTTATAGTCCCATCTCAATTGCCATGCAGCACCTCTTCTTAAGTCTCTTAAGATCTCTCTATCGATCTCAGCAGCAACCTGCTCAGATAAAAGAGCCGTAAGTTCAGCCTCTGCATCGATGTTATGGAATGCACTAACGTCTTGTGCTAATTCAGGTGACCAAGTTGCTCTTAGTTTTCTTTCAGTTACTGATACAACTACCTCATCCAATTCAAAAGAAACCTCACCCATTTCTGTAGAGTATTCTAAAGATGCATATTGCATCCAACTTACGTCAAACGTAATTGCTGAATAAGTAGTATTAGTACTTCTAGTTAAACCAGAATTTGCACCGATGTAACCATCAAGTGTTGCTTCTGCACAAGATGTACAAGTTGGGTGTGTTAAATCTACTTCTAATACTAAAGTCCCATCAGTCGCAGAACAGATATCACTATAATTAACGATACCTTTACCATATTTTTGAGCGATAAGTCTAAAAGGTACTTCACCACCGTTTGCAACAATAAGATTATTGCTTGGATCTTTAATGTCTCCACCTCTAACAACAACTTTAAGTGATGCTAAAAATGTTTCAGTATCCATTTCATTTCCGTCCGGTCCTGTTAATCTACCTGCACCTGCAGAAGTGAATCCTTGTACACCTAATTTAAGGTATCTAACTGAACCATCACCAGCCAACGCTTTTTGTGAACCAGCAGAATATGCGGTATCATATGTTAATCCTGAAAGGATTCTAACGGTATTAGTGTTAGAAGTGTTACCAGTTTCAACGTTGATAGTAGCCTTACCTTTAGATGCATCATACAAACCATCGTTATAATATAAATCATAAAGACTTTTTGTGTAGTATGATGTTATATCACTACTATTACAACCACCGATCACACATTCTGGTAATGCACCGTTAGTAAGATTATCTGTACCATTCAATGGAAACGCTCCTTCAGATGTTTTAGGTACAAAGAAGAATAATTTACCGATTGGCATGTTCATGGCTTGTACTGATACGATATCGTTAGCCAATAATTTAGAGAATACTCTTCTCACAATTGGAAAAACTACAGTTTCGAAAGAACCTGATGAGTCTGAAGATGTTGATTCATTCAACAAAGCAGACGCCTGATTTTCATACAATTGAGCGATGTTCTCTTTTACGTGACCTTTTAAACCTTCTAAGAAACCTAATTGGTTCCATTTAGAAATTGTTTTAGATCTAATTTGTTTTAGGTGTTCAAGTCCGATATTTCCGACTTCACCTGAGTTTAACAAATGTCCCATTTTTTTAAATTTTTATTTTAATTTTGTTATTTTATTATTTTTATGAGATTCTTCTCATTAAATCTTTAATTGCCGTAATTTGTGGATCTACATAAGCAGTAGACTCATTCAAATTAGTTGACTTTGAAGATTGTATTGTTTTATTAACTTTAGTTCCTACAGATTCATTAATAGGGGATTTAGAATCTAATTCCGTTTTAATAGTTTTGTAGATGTTTTTAGATTCTCTAATTGACTCAGCGTTATCAAATCTCTTAAGAATTTCCATTTTTTCTTTCTTAGTAGTTGAATGCTCAGTAAATAGTCTATTAACATAAGCCAAGTTAGTGTTAAACAACGCAACTTCGTTTAGTTTTTCTTTGAATACATTGAGTGCTTTCTTATACTCTTCGTTTTTAGATTTTAACTCTCTGTATTCTCTCATTATTTTGGATTCGGAAACTGTGTTTGTTTTCGGTTCTCTATTTACAATAGGGTTACGAGTTGTTAAAGATTCTCTCGTTGCTAATCTAGCACCGTGATATCTTTGTTTACCGTTAGTTCTTGAATGTCTTTGTAATTTATCCTCTTCAATGTAAGCACCTTCTTCAAAATTAGAATTATTTCCCATTTTAAATTCACCACCTTCACTTGAAGGTTCATTTAATTCAATTTCGTATACGATTTGATCTTCGTCTTCGTACATACCTGAACCACATTCAGAACAGTACTTACCTTCTTCATCTTCGTACATTGCACCTGAACCACATTCAGAACATTGTTCACCTTCTTTCATAGAATCCCATTCTTCTTCCATAGATTCCTTAATGTAATACTCTGCACCCGTACCGTTATCTTTAAGATGAATTCCACCTTGATCTTTAACTACCTCTACTTCGTCATTGTCAGAAAGTTTTTTAAATACTGTAACAACCTCTTCATCAGAAGCGCCTGTTAAGTCTAAAATTTCTTCGTCATCTTCTGTACCCATAGGTAATTCAAAACCTAAACCTACCTCATCGTCATCATCATCATCGTCATCATCTCCCTCTCCAGCATCTAAGTCTAGGTCAGTGTCTAAGTCCAAATCAATTTTTGGTTCATCATTAGGTTCATCATCAGATTCCTCACTATCAAATTGTAGTTCGTCATCATCATCGTTTTCTTCATCGTCAAGGTCTAACTTAACGTCTTCTTCTTCATCATCGGATCCTTTAGTTTCTACATCGTTAACACTAATCTCATCATCTTCTTCTGAGATTGGGTTTTTTTTCTTTACATCTTTATTTTTTAAAGATGTCTCAACAATGTTTTCAATTTCTTTCGACATATGTGCCGCAAGTATTTCTTTCGTGTTGGCTTTTAAGGCATCCTCTAAAGACTTTGCTTCTAGTAAAGCCTCTTCGATGATTGATTTCTTTTTTTCAGCCATTTTTTCTTTTTTTTTCTTTTTTTATTTATTATTAAATAACGCAAAATATTTTGCATTTCTTAATAAATATACAATACTTTTAAAAAGTGTTATTTTTTTATTAATCTAGTAAAAAATTATTTAAAGAGTCTTTTAAAAGTTTATCTTCATTTTTAATTTTAGATTCAGACATTTGTTGTTCTACTGAAGGTTCTTTACTATAAATCCAAGAACCTGGAGTCGATGGGGATGTAACTATATCCCAACAAATTAATTCGAAGTCATCTTGTACGATATTTTTACCACCCTCTTTTTCTAAAGAACCTACACCTCTAGATGATACACCAATCTTTAAACCTTTTCTAATGTAATTGGCAACTCTATCACCTTCACAAGAAATAATACCTTGATTAACAAATCCTGGTGACATTATAATTTCTAACTTACCCATAAGTACATTACCTTCCCACCATAAGTCTACGATGTTATGGGAAATTCTACTTACTGCAACTATAGATGATTCTGGGTGATCTGCCTCACCTAATGCCCTTTTCTCTTTGATTAGTTTTAAATAGTTCTCAGACTCTCTCCTTAATATTGCCTCAGGGTAAACTCTACCATTCCTATTTTCAACACCATACTTTTGTAATACGGCATAAACAACCAAAGGTTCTTCTATAATAGGTTGACCTTTGGTTAAGTTTGACATCTCATTAACGAAATGTCTATTATCTTTTGGGGAAATGTATCCTGCGTCATATTCGACTAGAATACCTTTTTTATCTATTTCGTTTTTTTTTATAATTTCCATAACAGTGTTATACTTTTATTATAAATATACCACTGTGTTAAAAAATTACTTTTTAGATTTATGGAAAGTAAAAACTGAATTATTTTCTAGACATTCATTTACCACATCGTAGATAATTTTTTTAGTGTTTTCTACTATATTAATTTTATTAATGGGTAAATATTTTTTTTGATATAATGTTATCTCACAAGACATAAAACTTCTTTTATTAATATTTAATCCTGAAGTTCTCATATCTAAATCAACTATATATTTATTTTCGTAAAATAATTCTTTGTTGATTGTATCATTAATTTTTTGTTTTATTTTTTTTCTTACATTACTTAAGAAAAATTCGTAGTTAAAATTCTCATAATCTTCTTTTAACTCCCCCCACGCACATAAGTTTAAATATAAACTTTTTGATTCTTTATTATTAACGGTACCGATTTTTGTTTTATAGTTTTCTAATAAATCTAATTTGATTTCTTTTCCTAATTTCATTCATAAAATTTTTCATTTTTTGTTATTTTAAAGTTTTTATAATTATACTATTAAAATAGTCATTAGTCAAATTCCATAAATAAAAAACCCCTCTTTCGGAGGGGTTCATTTTTAATCTATCGATTCTTTTAAGTTGTAAATTTTACCTATCTGTGAGTTGAAATTTTCGTATTCAAAGTTAGTATTTAATAATTTATCTTTTACTTTTAATAACTTATCCTTTATTTCGACATCTGATGATTCATTTAATTTTTTATCTATATTGTCAATACATTCCCTTTTCACAGATTCAAATAAAGATTTCTTTTCATCCTTATTACCATTTAAAACTGTTTTTATAATTTCTCTTTCTGTTTCGGTTATTTCAGAATATTTTGAGTTGAATTTAGAAACTAAAATATTGGCAAACATACTAGGTGGTAAACCTATCGATTCAGTTACTACAGTTTCTTCCACATCTTTTTCTAACATTCTTTTAGTAATGTTATTAATAGACTCCTGTATTTTATCTATGTTTGTTGCATTTTTTTCGGTTTTCATTAAAAAATCGATATCGTTATAGAACGATTGATTTTCTTTAACTAAAGTTACTCCTTTAAGTAATTTAGAAAAATATTCATTACCACTATCAATATGGTTTTTATTTAATGATTTTAATAAACCTATATTTTCTTTAATATAATCCTTAGCCTCAGAATAGTCATCAAACTTTCTGTTTTGTAAATTACTATATATTAAATACTGTTCCTTTAATGTTTTGTTTTCACCGACAGTTTTTAGAAACTTATTAAACAATTTTTTACCCTTATCATCTTTACTAATGATGGACTCAATTATCAATTGTTTAAAAGTGTCCTTTATATTACCAAAATTTTTCATGTGTTAGTTTATATAATAAATATAAAACTTTTATAAAAAAACTTATTTAGTTAATTTATCTATTTCTTTAGTCATTTCACTGATCTTAGAATTTAATATATCTGTATCCTTCTCAACAGAGTCTAAATTATAAACGTGTTCATTATTCTTTAAACTTTCAGTAAGTCTCCTTAAATAAATTCCTTGATATCTTTTAGTTTTTTCTTCATATATTCTTCTTTTTTCCTCAGTCAATAAAGTACCATCTTTTCTAAAAGATTCTGTGGTTGCTGGTTCTGCCGCTGGTTCTGCCGCTGGTTCTGCCGCAGCACCCATATCTCCACCTGCACCCATATCTCCACCAGCCGCACCTGCGTCACCACCTGCACCTGCTTCGGCTTCACCTGCACCTGATAATAATGCGTCAAAGTCACCATATAGTTTATCGACTCTGTCAAATAATCCTGTTTTCTTAATAACCTCTGCGGTTTGTTCCATTTCTGCTGCTGCCGCTTTTTCTAATCTCTGTTGTTCTAAATCATTTCTAATTTCTTCTTCAGACATACCTAATATTTCTTTTTTGGCTCTAGTCATAGACATTGCACCGAAACCATTACCAGCGTCCGCAACAGAATCCTTATACAATGTTACCTTCAACTGAGTTTGTTCAACCTTCAACATCTCTGCTTGTGTAGATGGGTTATTGAGAGAAAGTGTGAAATTTTCTAACTCATCTTCTAAACCTAAAATATATAAATGAATGATAGCAATTTTATTAAGTTCTTGTATCATTGATTGTTGTATCCTATTGATAGTTCTAGCAAATCTAATATCCTGTAATGCCAAATTTTTACCATCACCATTTGCTTCCTCAAACCCTAAGAAAGGTTTAGGTACTCTAAGTGCGGTAAATAACTTTTTTTGTAGGTATTGGATATCCGCAATTTCAGAAAGGTTTGTTGCACCCGCCAAAGTATCTATCGGACTCGGTGCGTTTGGATCCCTAACTGGTATAAAATAATCTTGGTCTTGTGCCATTTGATTATATCGAGTATCTATCTGTCCAGTCTTTTGATCAATAACAGGACTTCTTTTGAAGTTATCTGCAATTTTGTTTACATATGCTGGTACATCCTTCTCATCGATATTACCGACATAAATTTTAAATATTCTTCTCTCAGGTGCTCTAGTTACTCTATAGATTAACATCGCATCCTCAGATAATAATAATTGTTTCCATATTCTTCTAGCCTTTTCTAACATAGATGTACCGTATGGTAATCTTCTGTCATCACCTAATAATCTAAAATGGGCAATTTGCCAAGCGTTAAATTCTATGTCCCTTTGACCCCAAATAAACGTAACGGGATTAAATTTATCATTTTCTTTAACAGTAGTATTACCTTCAAACCCTTCATTCTCCTTTCTACTAATTTCAATGTTAGGTAATTGTTTAACACCTGTGATACCCTCATCACTATCAATATTTAAGAATAAAAAATTGTCACCGTATTTACAAGTATTTCTTGTCCACATAGGTAATGAGGTATGTATATCTAATCTATTAAAAAATAAGTCCTCTAAAATTCTTCTTACTCTTCTACTTTCAGAGAATATATTAATAACTTTATTTTCTGAATTTAATGTGGTAGATTCCTCCATCATAATATCTAATGCCGCAGCAATTTCTGGAAAAAATTCCATACCCTCAAAATCTGCATAAGATGCCAATCTAGTTGTTTCATAATAAATGGAATGTTGATATATCTCATTATCAACTTTTTGCCACATATTCCCTAAATAGGTGTCTTGTTGTCTTTTAAGTTTTTCGAATTCAAAATCTTCCTTAGATTTAGTTTTAAGGAGTTCCTTATCATTTATAGAATATCTAGACTTATTTTGTGCCCTTTTTACTTCAGGACCAAATAAATCATTTAACTGTTGGAATATCGTTTTTCTAGCCATTTTTTATCTTTATACTTTATTACTATTATAATAAATATCGAAAAAAACTAAATACTATCTTATACCAAACAACCAGTTGAACTCCCCATTGTCGTTGTTACCGTTATTCCCTTGTTTAGGGTGGTATGATGGTGTGTTAGTGTAGAATGGATTTACATACTTTTGATCCTCTAAAAATGGGGCAACTGTTTTATTATTAATGTTAACCCAACTATCTAACATAGCCTTAGTTTGTTTTTCAACCATCTCTAATTTTTTGAATGATGTTTGTACTATAAAAATACACATAGCGTAAGCCATTATGATATCGTCATGATAACCTTCCATATGATCGGGTCTACCATTTTTATATACAAAAGTCCTCAACTCAGAAATTAACCGATGTGATCGTATTATTGTTTTATTCTCTCTTATATGTTCCTCAAATTCAGAAACTAATTGTAATCTAGTATTACCTACGTTAAAACCTGGAACTTTATCACCCTCAGTATATTTTGTTTTTGCGTACTTTTCTGACAATTTCCTACTTTTAGGATCATCATAGTGTAAAAAGTTATATTCCATTTCTAACAGTTTTAATACCGTTGCGACACCCATACCACCAGTAATATCTACTATCGTATAGGCACTATACATATTACCATACTTGTAAACCACCTCTGCCAACATATCTGGTGGTAGTTTATATTTAAATTCTGCAACTTGTTCTAAATTATCAAAATCTAAAATAACTATTGTGGAACTATCTTTACCGTCACCTCTACTAACGTCTACACCCATAATATATTTATGTCCTACCTCAGGTTTCTTCCATATCCACATAGCCTTCTCTAATTCTGCAGAGAACTCAGGATCTTTAACAAAATTTTCCTCATGATATGAAATAAATTCATCATCTATGACGTTACCTCCAGAACCAATAAATGATACATCAAGTTCTTGTGCAATCTTTTTTGCATCACCCATATCTGCTGCCATCTCTTCGTACCAAGGGGATAAAGGTTTCCACCCTTCTTTAATCATAACCTCATAATATTCTATGGTAGATTCATCGGTTTCATATATTTTTTCTGAATATTCCCACCTCAATTTAGTCCTACTTAAAGTTTTACATTCTATCTTTTCATTTTCACCCCTCACCCAAAATAATCCTCTGTTGTATCTAACATCCTGATACCACTTCATTTCAACTACATTGAAGTTGTTTTCTTTATTTTTTGCACCATCATAAGTTTTATAATAAAGTGGGTCCATACCATTTGGTGTCGATATCAGTGCAATCTTACCACCTGTACCTAAGGATGCTAACGCAGCCCCAAACACATCTGCACCATTATCGATAAAGGCTGCCTCATCCATAACTAGGAATGTTGGAGTAAAACCTCTTAAAGCATCTTTTGATGTCGCTAATGCCCTAATTTCACAACCGTTAGATTTTAATTTTATATGTCCTTTAGAATTAATTTCTAAATAATCAGTACCCTCATCCAATCCCCAAACCCAATAAGGTATTTGGTCGAGAAATTCCTTTATCTTTTTTAAGAACTCTTGTGCCAATGTTTGTTTGTTGGCTAATATCAGTACTTTATGTGGACTATCTGGATCACCAAACGCAGCCTTAACTGCAATATAGGCTGCAGTGGTAGTTGATACACCTGCCTGTCTAGGTTTGGTTACTAAATTACGATTGTATTTTTCGTAAGATTTTATTATTTCTTTTTGTTTATGAAACAATTTAAAAGGTACCATACCTTCTTGTGTCAAATCGAATGTCTTTAAAAAATTTTCGATTGCGTAAATTGGTTCACCTAAACAACGTGCAAATATTTTTAGTTGTTCTCCTCTATCCATATATTTTAATTTAAAACGCTACTACTTTACCTTCCTCCCATTCTTTGTAGTTTGGGCCTAATTCATATGTAATATTATTACCACCCCCTACTTTTTGTATGATACCAGATTGATTGGCTGCACTCCAAAAAGTAGAAAGTTGTCCACCACCTTCAGTTTGTCCAATATGATTTAAAAAACCCCTTTTAGTTTTTTTAGGTGAGATTGTAACATCTTTAATATAATTTATTAAATCCCTAATTCTTGATTCATCTCCTTTTTGGAATGTAATTCCTTCATGTTTTGGTATTAGTGTAATACCGTTTTCACTTGCAAAATCATTAACTATGGGTAAAATACCCTTAACCCTACCTGAACCTAACTTATCTTTTACTATAGATAGTTGTTTTATTGCCACAATAGTATCATAATTATCAAAAAGATATTTTACTACATCATATAAAAATCTATCTATTACTTCTTTTAAGGTAAGATTCTTATATCTCCATGGGAATTTTTTCTCTAATAAAATCAGTTTTTTTATTTTTTCTAATGGTGTATTTTTACTATTTAAAATTTTTTTAGATTCCCTTTCACTGATTAAATCAAATATCTCCTCAATCTTATTACCATATTTCATAAGATTGTTACTTTTTTCATATACATTTTTTCTAAAAAAATCTAAAAAAATGTTATAAAGTGATTCGTTATTTAATAATGTATCTTTATTTAAACTAAAAGTGTTAAAAAAATCATTAAGCCATTCTTCACTATTTTTATTAACAGTATTGTCAGTAAAATACTGAATAAATTTATCCCATCTTTGATTATCTTCAACCAAAAGTAAATGTTGTCTATTATTAATTATTACTTTCATTATAAATTAGAAATTACATTTTCTGTCATATCCTCTTTTACCCTTCTACTGTCAGGATAAAAATTATCAATATTCGGTCCTCTCAATTCGTCACCTTGTTCAATTAAAACCTCATCTAAAACTTCTAAAAAATAGTTTGCGTTATCACCAGGAAATTTACCAGTGGACTCAACATACAGTTTTAAATATTGGTAAAATATACTCGTAACATCAAACTTTAATATGTGATTGATTTTATCACCTTTTTTAATCTCATCCCAATCACCCTCTGAACCTAAAAACGATGTTATTGTTTCTTTTATATTATTAAAAAGTTCTCCTTCAGATGCACTATTATATGACCATCTATACATATTTTTTAA
>Ga0181358_1001503_pt1 | contig 10690 bp, 14 predicted proteins | sample Fa13VDMM110SD_FD_130096 | JGI IMG/M metagenome (GOLD analysis project Ga0181358, IMG submission 130096) | Freshwater viral communities from Lake Michigan, USA - Fa13.VD.MM110.S.D | ecosystem: Environmental > Aquatic > Freshwater > Lake | place: USA: Michigan | collected 2013-09-24
GATCACCTCCACCCGGCGATACCAAGCACATATTTTCAACATGCAGTTTATTACTCGTTTTTATCCGTATCCTCCCAATCCATTGAGTCAGCTAGGTACTCTTGCCTAGCTCGCTCACGCTCATAGGGGTCTATGTAGTCTTCGTCTTGGGTATTTAAATATCGGTCTAGATCAATCATCACTGGGTCTTTATCGTTCATTATTGTTCTCCGGTATGTAGTCGCTATTTGGTTGTCTGCCAGTCGGTTCTTTTGTCTCGCCGTTTTGCATTGACGAAAATGCGGTCACGGTTATCAAACTTCTGGTCTACCCGTCTGTTTTTTGCGGTCTCTTTCGCCGCCGCAGGCCCCAGCCTTATCCACTTAAACCGGTGGAGGTTTTGCACTATCTGTTCTGCGGTAAACTTGTCGCTCCACAAACAACTGCTGAGACGTTTGCAGCGAGAATGGATAAACGCTCTGGTTGGCCCCTTGCCGCTAAATCGCAGTGTCCCGTCCGCGTTCTTATCCAGACACCTCCGAAGATTTAGAGAAACAAGGTAGGCTGAGAGAGCAACGGGATCGTCCACTACCTCCCTCCACCCATCCACAACCCTCACCAATTCTGGCTTCGTATCTTTGGCAAAATGAATTGCGACGACAAAGATCGGCAAATCCCTAACCCACCCGGTGATAAGGTGCCTGTCCCAAATCGCCTGCATGTCAGCGTTACTCATAATCGGTGGTCCTCGTTGTTGGTTTTCTTTGTTAAACGCCCGTAACGTGGGCTAGTCGGCGTATACACAGTGCAGAGAACTGGTGAGCTACCGTTATACACTGCGGGTGTTGCGGCTTTTTAAAAACCTACCCACCGCCCGCTGGGGTCTTTTCTACATAACTTAACATTCGCCATATGAGTTTCCGTACCCGCCCTCGCAGTCCAACGGCAGATCAAGTGCCCACTTCGGACGCGCCTTCATGATTCTTTCAATGTGCCACATGCCTTCTTCTACTTCATTTTCAGGGACAATACAGCCTATTGCGTCATGCACAGTCATCACCACTTTATACTTCTGAGCAACTCTGAGAAGCTGTTCCCCTATCACAATCCTCGCTAAAGCCTGACAAATATTCTCGACAACTTTCCCGCCGTATATGCGATTAGGTATTATAGTTTTGCCTTTGCGGGTGTCATAAAAAGTCTCGTCATACTCGTCTTCTTCTTTCGCATCTTCAACTCGTAGGTTGGGGTACTTTACGTACAGACCGTTTGGTAATCTAATGCCTGTCTTGCCCTCTATTTTGAGTAAACCCGCACGCCCTAACTTTGCTACTTTGTCTTCCATCATAGTTGTAAGGGCTGTGTTAGCCAATTTCCACAGAGCAGGTATTTTAGAATATGTATCGCGGTATACTTCAATGATCCGTTCGCACTCGTTCTCGGGTAGGTCTACCCCAAAAGTTTTAAGCTGCGTCTTAAACCGTACAGCCCCCATGCCGTACCCTGCACCGAGTATTGTAGTCTTGCCAACGAACCTTTCTTCTTTCGTTACATCTGCCTCCGCTTTGTCGTAGATAACGGCTGCCATTATCTTGTATACATCGTCACCTCTATCGAACGCTGTTACTAACTCAGCTTCTTCGGCTAACCATGCTAGGGTACGTGCTTCAATCTGAGACAAGTCGCAGTCGATAAACTTGTACCCGGCTGGAGCGCACATTGCTTTTTTCAACTGGCTCCCACGGGGTAGATTCTGCATGTTGATCTTGTCCGCACCCCCCCACCGTCCAGTGTGTGCAGCGTAATAACGCAAGGGTATTGGCAAAGTACCACGCCCGGCGATGTCGATAAATCTCTGCGTGCGCGTCTCCTCGATAGTTGACCTAACCCCTAGTCGAGCGGCAACTATAGCTTGTACGTCTGGATTCTCGTGTTCTTGAAGTGCCTTGAAAGCTTCGTCACTCTTGGCAAAAGCAAAAGTCTTTTTGCCTGTAGTGGGGCTTATTTTGATAGGCGGCTCGACTCCGTAGCTTCGCAGTAGGTCAGCGAACTGGGGGTTGCTTGTTAGCTTTTTCTTATCGTGAGCTACTTTGGCTAGTAGTGCTTCTTTAGTATCTTTAACTTCTTTTAAATGCTTGATTAGTATTTCTTTATCTAACACCAGCGTTGGCTCGCTGAACATACGGACTGTAAGATCAATCAATGCAAGCTCAAAAAGAGGAAAGTCTTTTTTCAACACTTGGAACAGTTTGTAAGTGAGTTCAACATCCTGCTGGCAATACCCGCCATAAGCGGCTATCTCTTTTTTGGTAAAGTCTAACCGCTTTTTTTCTATAGCAGTTTGTACCTCGTTTCCTTTTACACCCAAATTGTAGTGTTCAGAGAGTGCAGCTAGACTACCGCCGACCTCGACAGAGTGAATGGCCCGAGCCATTGCTAGAGTATCTACAATTTTCTTAGGTTTTATACCGAAGTGCCAATTTAGAATCGCCATATCAAACATGGCATTGTGAGCAACAACCGTGGAGTTTTCCCAATCAAATTGGGAAAGAAATTTAACTGTTTGTTTCTTTGAACCTGAAAACCAAAGCGGGACACTCGTTTTTTTCTGATGATAGTGCTTGACTGCAACGCCAATAACTTCAAAGCGAGGATCACGAATGTATTCCTCGGTAGTCATTTTACTAAGGCTGTACTTCTTACTGTAATAAGTCTCGAAGTCTATTATTAATAAGTTCATTGTTGGTATGCAAGCTCACCAGAGTAGTTAACATAGTTTCAAGCTCAGTAATGTTGTCCTCATTTATTACGCAGGACAGACCACCAGCTTTCATAATAGCTGCAAGCTCTTTCTCTTGCAGGGGAGTAGGTTTGTTCTTACCAGCTTTGCACTCGATACCAATGAAGTAACCATGTAGACAACACACGACATCTGGAATACCGCTCCTACCCATGCCGTAAGTAGCGGGGAAAAAATAATATGCGCCGTGTTCTTTAAGTACGCGGGTTACTTTATTCTTTACTTTCTTTTCGGGGGTCAAAGCCATTTAAGAAGAATAGCGTATGGTTTGGACTTTGTAAAGACATAAACAACCCCGCACTGAGCGGGGCTAAATAGACAACCTACAAATTGTAGGTTACTCGGTAGGGGCATCCACAAAGACTTGCTCCGTATCCATAATTACGTGTGTCTCTAATACCCTGCGCATCTCGGTGGTGTAATTCGGAAACTTGCGAAAGTAATCTAGTACATAAACTGGCAGTCGCAGGTTAACGTGCGTCCTAGCAAGTTTTGATCCTTTGCCTCTGCCACTGCGTTTAGTTGCTAAGTTCATTTGCAATGTCCTCACTTAACCAAAATTGTTCTGCGTCATATTTATAGCCTACATCCTCAATGAAGCTACAATCCTGTGCCAATTTAAGCATACCCACAGCTCCACGTACTTTTACCGGTAAACTGTCGCGTGCATAAGAACGCACCTTGTCGTTTTTGGGACTCCATACACAGTATTGATCTCCAACTTTTTTAACATACATACCTCTATCTTGTTCTTGGCTATTGTGAATACCGCTTACTAAGCGGTGATCTTCGCTTATAGAACTAAACTGCTCTAGTAGATGCAACTTACCCTTAGCTTTCAAAACTTGCTCGGCTGCGTGTCTTAAGTGAGCGTTACTGAACAGCTCTTCTGTTAGTTCTGCTAGGACATTCGATTTAGTAAGCGCGTAGCTGCTAGTAGTTTTACTCCAAGCAGAAGCAACAGCGGTCTTTAGTACGTGTGCGCTGCTCCGTAGTTTTTCCAAGCCAGTCAGACCATAAAAATACTTACGGATAATTGCAAAAGCTTTGTTCTTATTTGCAGTTTTCATTTTCTGACCGCGACGCAGGCTAGCCGTAATGCGTTCATTAAAAAACAACAAAGCTCCCGAGACTGTATCAGAACCTTCAATATGACCAACACACTCCGATTGCTCGAATATATACACGCTTTTAAAGAGTCCGCTCGTAAAGATGCCGGGCTGTTTTAAGTCTACATAAAAAGCTAAATGTGGTAGTTTGATAGCCGCATGGCGCAACAGCGCATATGCAAAATTATGTACCCTACATTCCGGCATCAATGTAGGGTATCCGGCTGGACAAACTTCCGAATTAAAACTTAACGGCTCTTCGCCCGAACGAACGAGAGTGACGCCAGCATAGCTGTCATATCGCTCGTTGTAGTACTGCACATTGCAAGGCATATTTTTAAACCTCCGAAACACGGGGCCACCGTGGGGACTAATCAACCTAGCACCAGCGTGTGCGTCTCGAAATGCCCGTGGTATATTGCTGCTGAGGTAAACTTCTTCTATGCGATGTATCATACGTTCTCCTCACCACTCATACGTTTTAATTATTTCGTCTACTTCTTTCTTAACGCCTTCGCGCACTTTGGGCTGCTCCTTAAACATCTCCGTTGTCTTACCCTCCATGATCTCTTCTAGTTTCTTACGCGCTTCTTCCAGCTTGGGGTCGTTGGTGACGTTCATGTGCTTAAGCATACGACATAGCTCCAGTGAATTAGATATGAAGGTATCATGCCATCGTTTGTCGTCATCGTCTCCCGCTTCCGCGCACTTAGCACTGATGTGATCTAGCTGCTTGCGTAACCTATGCTCCGACTCCTTCACCGCCTCTTGTATCTTGCGATCTACTTCTCCGTCGCAAGCTGCTCGTAGTTCACGCATCTCCTGCTCGGGTAGGTCTATACACAAATGCCCACTGGTAGGAACAGGTGCAACTACAAAGTTCCATGCGTACTTGCTCATCACCTCTTCCACAGGTGGGTAGTCATCCGCATTGAACATAAGACCCCGATAGCCCTCGGCAATTGTGCGATAGACCGAGTACATACTTTCAAAGTCCGTAACCATGTTCTTAAACTCTTGGCGTTTCCAGTTATGCTGTGCTTTGTAGTCAATGAACAGACTTGTTGGACACAAGCGATAACCCTTGTCATCCCACGGTAGAGTCATAGTGGTATGCCACAGCCGCGCATTAGCGGCGTACTTTTGTATGTCGTTGTGTCCCGCAGAACCAATCATCAGATTGTCGTATAGACGTGTGGCTCGTGGGTCAGCATTCTTGCTAGCGGCTAACTCCTGCTCTAAAGTTTTGTTGCGCTTAGAGGCGCTCCATACGCTAATGTTTAACTTAACTAAAACTGCACTGTTTGCTATCGCACTCATACTGTTCTCCTTAGTCAATGTGAATTGTTTTACCCAAAGGGGCGGTTATCTTATCGTTGTCCGTTATTGCCCACAGAATTGGAACAGTCCAATTCCCCCAGTTACTTATCTCGCCATCAGTCAACATAATCACACAATCAGGCTTGATACCTTTCTTCTTCAAGTAAGCAGCTACACAACTAGGATTAGTGCCGCCACCACCTTTTGCTGCTTTTAAAGCAGGTGCAGTAGTCAACGTATCGCTGGAATAAATCTCGTGATTCTCTACTGCGCCGTCCCAATCAATGAAGTGTATCTTGTCGATAGAGACTGCTTTAGCAATGCCCACAATCTCACTCGTCACCGTGACAAGTCTGCGCTGGTAAAACATAGAACCTGAAGTGTCTCTGCAAACTGCTACTTCTTTTATGCTGTTACCTTGCAAGGTAGGCATGATGATGCCTTGATGCAGGAACCGCCGGTTAGGTCGTCGCCAAGTAGACTGCTCCTTCTTTCTACAGGTAGAGTGCATGAACATCCGTAACAGCGCACGCCAACTGACCTTGGGTGTTACTAGCTCGCGTAATCCGAGCGCGTCCTGCAAACCACCTTGTCCTGCTTTAGCATCAGCATGAATGCCTTGGCGTATAGCTTGCTTGATGTCCTCTGCAAGTTTCTCCTTCTCCTTGGCATCCAACTCGTTTGCACTTTTCCAATCATGCTCGTCAAAGTTAGTGCCTTCGCCAATGCTTCCGGCTTCTTGCTCCTGCTCAAGCTCTTGGATGATGCGCTTCACTGTCCAACCGTGGTACTTCTTGTCGTACAGACCTAGAGCCTTGCCCGCCGCGTCGATGGGCATCTCGGTCAATACGTGTTTGGGGTCAGCCGTCAGGATGCGGTCATTTATCCAATAGTCCGTTGCCATGTTGACAAGCATAGCGTTCTTCTCGACAAGCCTACGGTACACGACCATGTGCATTGCGGCCTTGTGCAACCACTCGTGTACCATGACAAACGCCGCACCCTTGTCCCCGTTCTTTATTGTCCCAAACAAGAAATCTAGGTTGAACCAACAGTCGCGCCCGTTGGTAGCTGCTGTAGGTACTTCGGCAGTCATATACGTTGTGCCGTGCATAGCCACACCGCGCAGTAACCCGAATTGACTAGACCGCATCAATCCAATCTTGATAGCTTTGAATTTTCTGTCAGCTAACATCGCTCGTTCTCCTCAGTGGAACCTACATAATGTAGGTTCATAGTAAATCTTCGTTATCCGCTGCCCACAAAGCAAAGTCACCATTAGTAAAGGCAATCTGCTTCTTGGATGCATGGCGTGCCAGAGTCACACAAAAGATGACTTGGAATTCTTCCTCCATGCGGCGCAAGTACTTGAGAATATTACCCAAGGTGTTTTTCTCCACATGCTGGAGTAATCCAAAGGTGAGTACTGAGCGTGCGCCCACATCTTCTGGAACTTTAGCTGTGTCGGGTGAAGTAACGATTGAGGCCACGGAAGGCAAGTTCTCTTGGAACCTAATAAAGGAAGAGATAGATTCCGCAAACGGCGCACCTGCTGCACCTGTTAGAGCAGCGATAAGCGCATCTCTGTCAAAGAAGTCCTTGCGCCAGATGATGCGACTACTTATCTCCAGAGTACGTGGTGATACCGCATTGGCTTGTGGGTTGGACGGATGAAAGATGAACTCGTTTGATGCCCCATCTAGATAAGACGCGAGTGCTTGCGGGTAGCGATCTACCCATGCCATTACCACAGGATGAATATTCTTTGTCGCCGCCCATTGCAGCCACTCGGAAGAGTTCGGTTTACGCACAATCAACTCAACAATCCGTTGTCGTGTGTGCTGTGCGAGTCCATCGCCCACACCATCTGTGTCCAAGTTACCCGTCATAAAAATAATGCTACCCTCTGGGATGGGGAGGTCACCTAGTCGAGGCTTAAACACTTCGAGCATTGGGTGCAGCATGTTCTTCACGGGGTCTGCTCCTTTGGTAAACTCATCGAGGCAGATGACTACCGGCTTACCCGTAGTCAGACCAAACCTTGCGTTTGGGTAGTATCGTGTGACCTTGTGTTCATGGTCGATGACAGGCATCGCTACGTCACCTAAGTCCAAGTTGGGTACGTCAACCATCGCCAGCCAGTACCCAGTTGCCTCTGCTATAGCCTCTGCAATCATCGACTTCCCAACTCCCGGCTCACCTCTGAGCATGTAGCGTACATCGGGGTTGGCAAGGATAAGCGCAGCCGCCTGTGCATGATTCACAGTACGTGTTTCGTTCAGTGCATACTCACTCATGTCGTTCTCCAGTTGTAACCTACAAATTGTAGGTTGATTAAAAAGTGTTACATAGAATTCAAACAACAAGTATATTGTACCACAGTGTGGTACATTATGTCAAGTTAGGAAGCAGCCAAATTGCTCAGGTCGTGCCGATAAGTGCAGCTTGCGCTCGTCCATTGAAACTACTAACAGCTTGTTGTTGTGTAGCCCACGCAGATAATAAGTTCGTCCCTGTGCGTCCCTTAGTATTTCTCCCGTAGCCACAAGGGTCTGAGTCTTCGCTTTGATTAGCTTCATCACAACGCACCTTCGCCAAGATACTTGTAGTTGTTGTTTGAAAACGGAGTCTCCGCTTCGCGTACCTCAAACAATTCCTCCGCGAACACATACTTGATTGCGCCATCCAGCAACGCGTCCAGTTTTGTGATGTTCACTCCAATACCGATTTTCCCCCCACTGTATGTACTACAACCATACATACAGGCAGGTATCAGCAGCTCAAGTGCTTCGTTCCACTTCGTTAGATCCATAATATAGGCGTGCATACGGCAGGCCCCGGCTCGATGCCAAGCTAGTGCTTGTTGTCCTCCCTTGTAAGCAGAGTAGTCTTCGGGATCAACCATTTTGGCGCAAGCTCGCGCAAACTTGCGGAAAGGTGCTATTTCCCTCTGCCGAAACAGGTACGGCGCACGCTTCAGGTAGTACGCAGTAAATCCTGCTTGCGTATCGGGAAAACATACTTCCCCGTTTTGTAGACGTATGGTTATCTTTGGCGAGGGTGCTTTAAGCACCGCTTTGGGGCCGCCGCCGTACACGCTTTTGGGGTCGCCGCCGTACACGCTTATAACCGTAAAGCCTTTCTGTGTATGTGCATGTATACGTCTCCATAAAATAGCATTAATGAAGTTGTGGGTAGTCGAATTGGCATACCCGCCCGTATTAATAACGATGTCTCCTCCCGCATAGAAAGTTATGACATCTGTATTGTAGAGGCGGCAAGCCACCGCCTCCATTGGGTCTCCAGCAGGGCGCAGCGAATGCACTATTTGCACATGCTTCTTGCGCCGCCCGTTGGTAGTGCGGCACAGAGGCCGCAGCTCGCTCCCCCTTATTGGGGTGATGCTCTTGAAATGCGCCAACGCGTCCTCGAACGAGCGGAGTGTTGGTAAATCTATTATGTATCCAAACATGGTTGCTCCTTAGCTCATTGAAAATATAAGAACGGTCAGCAGATACATACACCCGACTGTTACAATTCCTAAACAAACGAAACCTATACCGCAGTATAGGTAGTCTCTTTTAGGTACGTCTTGCGCCCAGATGTACTTATTGTCTGGGTCGTGGATGTTTAAATGTGCGAACTTCTGTTCGCGGGGTTTCATACATTCTCCTACGGTATGGCTTTTTTTGTTTTTCATATGTTCTCCATAAGAATCTTAGTAAATGGTTACTCTTCCTGCGCCCAGTGCATGGCGCGGGCAATTACATACGCCAACGCTTCTACTCCCTCGGCAATATCTTCCTCAGGCCAGTTCTCAAAGGGTTCCCATGCTTCACCGCTCTCGCAGTGAAAGTGACCGTGGGCAAGTTGCGCGGCTCTTTCTTCTATCTGTTTACTCGTCTTCATGTTGTTGCTCCTGTTGAACCTACAATTTGTAGGTTGGTTTTATTACAAAGTTTCTTCTGGGTGAATCACCAGATTAAATATATTGTACCACAAATAAATACTTGTGTCAAGTGCTGTGGGTATTGTTACAGAATAAGGGGTATTATTATGGGACTATTACGAGGGAGAATAACAATGTGGTACAGTGGAAGTGCTTGATTTACGGTGTGTTTCTTTTCTTTTCTTTATATTATTATATTATTACATAAAAAAAAGAAGAGAACTGCGCAGTTTTGGATTTTTTGAGTTTTTTCGGATTATGCGTAGAAGGATAAAAGGTCAGAGAATTGGGGGAGTGCGCTTAAAAACCGCATAATAATATAATAATACAACTATTGCCTTGTGCTTCAACAACTTACACGCGCTACTTAAACATAATATAACGCGCAGCGTATAACATTGTGGTACAGCAGCACCTTATCGTAGTACAGAAACTTAATTAACGCACAGCAGCAGCAACTATCACCCACTAACTATCACGTCAACTATCACGTCAACTATCACTACTGTCATAAACAAAAAAATTCTAGAGGGGGTCAAAAGGCGGGCAAAAAAAAGCCCTCTTTCGAGGGCTTCTTGAAACCAGATTTATTTGATCTGGTTCAGTAACTCACACAAATCGCCGCACAGTTCGGCAATTTCCTTGCGTAGAGCCTCGCTGCATTGGCTGGGCTTAAGGCCCAACACCATTGTGGGAATGCAGCGAACCTGCTCAATTGATTTCTTGATCGGGTTTGGTGCTACCTCAGCAGAAGTAGCAGTAGGCTCCGGCGTGTCTGACTTTGTAGCAGTATCTGCTATGGGGGGCGCAACAAAGTGTTTGCTCAGTGAGCAAACATATTGCCAGCGCTTGTCAAAATTAGGCAGGCCCGCTTTTTGCCATGCGTGTTTATATTTGTCGCGGGTGTCCGCGACTTCGGCGAATTGCTCGCCGGTGAGCCCACATTTCACGGCGGATGCATTGCCCTTGCAGGCTATCCAGTTAAACGTTAGGGCCTCATCGAATGCGCCGGACACTTCTTTGGCGGACTTTCGGGCCACTAGACAATTTGCCACGTCTGTGGCAATCGCCGCCGCAATGCTGGCGGCCGTGGGGCTAAGATAGAGCATAGTTACTGGCGCTGGTTCAATCGCTGTTTCAATCGTTGGTTCAATCGCGGCAACCACGGGCGGAACAACTGTAATTTTCTTAGGCATAACAAGTCCTCTTTGGTCATTGGGTAGTTCGGTATGAACGACATCCAATACCAGATTGTACTAAACTTTACTGGACAGTGTCAAGCAGACGGCAACCTACAATTTGTAGGTTAACAGCATAGCATTTATTATATGGTAAATCAGGTGACCTACAATTTGTAGGTTACCACAGGACAACAGTTAGGTAGTCTAACCGTCATCCTATGGTAAGCGGGAGCGCAGACCCCTACCCCCTAGGGGGACACCCCTTGGAGCAATTTGGTTCTTAAGGTGTGTATACATACTAATCTGCACATTGTATTACGTTTTTAATAGCCCCACCTAAATAACCCTAACA
>Ga0181358_1001504_pt1 | contig 10680 bp, 10 predicted proteins | sample Fa13VDMM110SD_FD_130096 | JGI IMG/M metagenome (GOLD analysis project Ga0181358, IMG submission 130096) | Freshwater viral communities from Lake Michigan, USA - Fa13.VD.MM110.S.D | ecosystem: Environmental > Aquatic > Freshwater > Lake | place: USA: Michigan | collected 2013-09-24
CCTGTTGATTGGAAAGCCTGGCAAACTGTATGGACTGGCAAAACATTAAAAAATGAAACTAGAATTCAAAATGGAACAGTTGCTACAAACACAAAGGTAGTGGATTTTGTTACTGGTGGAGGTCAGCCTTTTTCCAGAACCACCACATTTAGAGACACCTTTGTTGATAGCTATCTTACAGAATATGATGTAAAACAGCAACAGACTAGAGCAGGTATTCAATATAAAGTTAGTCCAAGAATTGATGTAACCGAAATTGGAGCAAAAGTTGTAAGTAGAGAAGTAATTCCTTATTGTAGGGAAAGAAATATTGAATTCATTGCTAAATCAGTTAAACCATCAACTCAAATGTACGTTTTCTTTGAAAATGTAGATATGACTCAATATTGTGTTCCAAAACTTTTAGAAGTTACTATGAATAGTGGCGTATTTTTAACTGGAGAAAAAATTAAATCTCTTACAACAACAGTCAATACGTCAGCTTCCTTCGAACAGTTCACTGCAAGACTTGCAGCGGCAAATCACAAGTATGGTCCCTACAATGCACCAACTACAAAATATTTACTAAATCCTTATAACACACTTCAAGAAATGAGTAGTGGTTATTCTGCAACTTCTACTATATTGAACATTGATACTGCTAGTCTATCAGATATGGCAACTGGGACATTTAAAGGTAGAGTTAGAGTTGGAACAAGACTGAAGGGGGAAACTAGTGGCGCAGAAGCCACTGTCAATAATTTAAGATTAGTATCTGATCCAGCTGCAACTTTGATTGGTTCTTTATACATACCAAACCCAAAATTTGTAACAAATCCACAATTTACAACTGGAACCAAGAATTTTAGAGTTACAAGCAATTCGACAAATTCTACAATAACTGGAGCAGTAGAAAGTGCTGGAGAAACTAAATTTACTTCCAGTGGGGCTTTAGACATAAAACAAGGAACGATTATTTCTACAAGAAATGCTAATGTTCAAACATTAAATCTATCAGAATCTAGAATTGTAAACGGAGTAGAACAGGGAACTACAACTAAAACAAGAGAAGAAACTAGATCTGTTGTCGAATGGGTTGACCCTCTAGCTGAATCTGTACTAATCCCTAAAGGTGAAGATTGTTTTGTAACATCAATTGATGTATTTTTTCAATCAAAAGATACTGCAATTCCAGTTACATGTCAAATTAGAACAATGCTTGCCGGATATCCAACAACCACCATTGTTCCGATGGCTGAGGTTACTCTAGAGCCATCACAGGTTAATGTTTCTAGTAATGGAACTACAGCAACTAAATTCACTTTCAGATCTCCAATCTTTTTACAGGGAGGCACTGAATATGCAATAGTATTAATATCTATGTCAAATAGTTATAATGTTTGGATTTCTGAAATGGGTAAAGTTGATATTACTACTGTTGGTTTGGGTATAGATCAACAAGTAGTTATATCCCAGCAACCATATATGGGATCACTATTTAAATCTCAAAATGGATCAACTTGGGACGCAAGTCAATTAGAAGATCTTAAATTCGTCATGCACAGAGCAAAATTTGTAACGGATGCTGGAGTTTTTACTGCATATAATCCAGTTTTAACTGAAGGTAATGGTAACATAGTCACGCTAAGACCAAATCCATTATTTACTCCTTCAAATGAAATTGTAGTTGGCCTTGGAAGCACTGTTCCCTCCACATTCCTAAATGCGGGAGTAACAATTACCCAAATCAACAATACAAATGCTACAGCAAAATTAGTAAAAACTTCAGGAATAATTGGTATTGGAAGTATAACAATATCTACTCCTAATTTAACGGTAAATAATGTTGGATCTGGGATTACCCCATCTGCAGGAAATTTCTATTACGGAAATGTCAGTTTAAATGCAGTCACTGGAAATGGGTCTGGTGGGCTTGCATTAGTAGAAGTAATCGCAGGTAGTATTGGTATAGTCACTGTTACTAATGGTGGTATAGGCTATTCTGTTGGAGATGTAGTATCCGCACAACTTGGAGCAACAAGTCAAAATGTTAGATTTAATGTTGGTGTAATAACTTCTATTAATCAACTTGTGTTGAACCAAGTTCAAGGAACATTTAATACGGTGGACAATTTAGCATTTAATAATGTTGGTGTGGCGTCTACACTTCCAGCAATTCCAACCACAATCAATTCATCTGGAACTGGGGATGGGCAACACATGATAATTTCGCATAGAAATCATGGAATGCATTCAGCCAGTAACAAAGTTATTGTTTCTTCCATAGATAGTGATTATCCAGCGACCACTTTAAGTGCAGAGTACTTAAATACTTCTACTACAAATATTCCGTTAACATCAGTATCAATACTTACAAATTTTGAAAATGTTGGGGTATCTTCAACTAATCCTGGATATATTGTTATAAACGATGAAATCATTTCATATCAAGGCATTAGTGGAAATAGTATTACCGGAATTACTAGAGCAATTGACAACACTTTAGTTAAAACGCACTCGGTAAATTCTTCAGTTAACAAATATGAATTCAATGGCGTTTCTTTGAGAAGAATTAATAAAACTCATGATCTTTCATCTGCAACAATATCAGATCCAACATCATTAGACACTTATGCAATAAAAATTAATAGGGCTTCAAATGGTGTAGATAGAAGTACTGGTAATTCTGGCGGATTCCAACCACTATCATTTAATATAACTAAAAGTGGAGGTGGATTTGTTGCTAAAGCAACTCAAAATATACAGTTTGAAGCATTAACTCCGAATATTGCTAGATTAACTCCAGAAGGAACATCTCTTGTTGCAAGAGCCAGAACTACCACTGGCACTAGTGCTGATGGTACAGAGGTTTCATTTAATGATTATGGATTTAATCCAATAACACTTGATGATATTAATTATTATGAACAACCTATGATAATAGCTTCTCAGGTAAATGAAACTGCCAGATTATCTACATTACCTGGAAATAAATCATTTACATTAGAGTGTATATTGAACACTGATAATGATCGCCTTTCCCCAATTATTGATTTGCAACGATTAAATATTATCACTACTTCCAATAGAATTGATAAGCCAATTTCAAATTATATAACTGATCGTCGTGTAAATGTTTCTTTGGGTGATCCTCATGCTGCAGTATATGTTTCTAAAAGAGTTTCCCTTGCCACACCAGCATCTTCATTACAAGTTAGATTTGATGCATTCAGAGATTCTACAAATGAGATAAGAGTATTCTATAGATTATTCAGATCAGATTTACCTGATGCCGATCAAACATATTCTCCATTCCCAGGATATGATAACTTAAGAAAGTCTGGATCTACAGACAATACTGCATATACTATAATTGACTTAGCAAATAATAGTGGGCTTCCTAATGATGATGTCAAAGCATCTACTCCTGGTGGTGAAGGAGAATTTTTAGAATATCTGTATTCTCAAGATAATTTACCCCCATTTAGTGGGTTTATGATTAAAATTGTTATGAACGGAACTAATCAGGCATTTGTCCCAAGAATTAGAGACTTGAGAGCAATTGCATTAGCATAATGAAAAATTTAATTCAAGTTGAGGGGCATTCTTCATTGTCAAGAGACAATTATTCAAAGGCTGTAATTAATACAAATTATAACGAGTATAATGAGTATATGACGCATAGAGAAAGAAAACTACAAGAGAGGCAAGAAATTGAAAATTTAAAATCTGATGTGAGTGAAATTAAAGATATGATGAAATTGATACTTGAAAAACTATAAATACTTGTATAGATATTATTATCACTAATGTCAGCAAGAGTAGTTAACATAGCAATTGAGCAAGGTTCAACCTTTAATACTACATATATTCTTGAGGATGCAACCACAAATTCAGTAAAAAATCTTGCTGGATTTTCTGCTCAAGCAAAATTAGCAAAACACCCAGCAAGTTCTACTAAAGTTAATTTTACTACTTCAATTGTTTCTGCAATAGGACAAGTTGGAATTGCTTTAACTGCGGGAGTAACTTCCGCATTAAAACCTGGAAGGTATGTTTATGATGTATTATTAACAGATGGTAGTAGCGTAAAAACTAGAGTTGTTGAAGGAACGGCTCTTGTAACTGCTGGAGTTTGTACCTAATGTCAAATACTATAAATGTAAAGGTTGGAAATCAAAACAATATAAGGGTAGCAGTTGGAAATCAAAGTGCTACTAAAGTTGTAGCGAGTAATATGAGTGCTGCATCATCAAATTCAATTTCTGGTGTAGTTGTAGATTTAACTGGAATACAAGACAATTTTGTATTACAATATGATGCAAGTAATAACAAAATAATTGCAGTAGACCCAGATCAAATTTTACAAGACGCTGTTCCTGGAGGAATTCCAGCAGACTTTATTAATGTATTAGATAGTGACCCAAATAGAACTGATAATGTTGATTTTGATGGCGGTTCGTTTTAATAAATACTAAATATATTATAGATAAATTTAAAAAAAAAATAAATGGCAAATCCTACCTTAAGGTTTAAAAGAGGTTCTCAATCTGCGTTTGCATCTGTAGGACTTTCTACGGGAGAACCCTCCTTTATTACAGATGAGTCAAACTTTTATATTGGAATTAATACTCTTGGGGGGGATAATAGATTCTTTGGTTCTTCCAGATATTGGAGAAAGGAATCTACAACTATTGGCGGTGGAGTTAATCTTTTTGGAACACATGCTGTAGGAGTAAGTGGAACATCAATCACTCTTGCTGCACCAGCTTCTGTCGGGACTGCGGTAACTTACACTTTTCCAGCAGGTAATGGTCCAGCATCCTCTGTTTTAACTAATGACGGAAGTGGAACTTTAAGTTGGTCAAGTGGTTCTTCTAACCCAGTTTTTACAGGTATTGCCACATTTAGTACTACATTACTTGATATCAATAGTGATGTAGATATTTCTGGTATTACTACAGTTTCTAATGTTACTGATAATACTTTGGGTAATGAGAACACTGGATCTCTTCAACTTGATGGTGGTATGGGTATTGCAAAAAACCTCACCGTTAAGCAAAATCTTCATGTTGGTGGATATTCAGAGTTTGTAGGAGTTGTAACATTTAAGGGTGGCACAATTAATATTGGTGATGCTAATACTGACGATATTAATGTTGGTGGTGAATTTATTTCAAGTCTTGTACCAAATACTGATGATGCTCATGATTTAGGTAATAATGGGCAGAGATGGAGAACTCTTAATGTAGTAAGTGTTGCTACTACAAATATTAATGTTACTGGAGTATCAACTTTTGTTGGTATTGCAACATTCACTTCAAGTAATGTTTTTATTAATAATCAACTTTTTGTTGGTGGACTTACTGTTACTGGTGGTTCTTCAATTGGTCTAGATATTACAACCAGAAACCTTTTAGCAACTGGTATTTCAACCTTTACTGGACTTATTGATGCCAACGGTGGTCTTGATGTTACTGGACATACTGTATTAAACAATACTCTTGCAGTAACTGGTGTCTCCACCTTTACTGGCGCAATTGATGCAAATGGTGGTGCTGATATTTCTGGAGGAGAAACAGTTCTTTCTTCGGCAACTGTAAGTGATTTAACTGCTTCTCGAATTGTTCTTGCAGGAACTTCAGGATCTCTTGTAGATGATTCTAGTTTAACTTTCACTGATGCTGCTGGACTTATAGTTGCAAATAGTGGTATTAATGTTACTGGTGTTTCTACTTTCTCTACAGATCTAGTTGTTGGTGGTGACTTGCACTTGCAGGGAAATGATATTAAATCTAGCACTGGGGCAGTTGCAATTACACTTGCAGGTAATGATGTAACTGTTGCTGATGACTTAACAGTTAGTGGTAATCTTTATGTAAATGGTAGTACTACTCAAGTTAATACCACTGCACTTACAGTAGAAGACAGAACCATTGATTTGGGCATTGTAAATGGTGCTACTCCTGCTGGAGCAACTACTTGGGACTTAGGTATCCTATTTAATTATTTTGCAACGACTGCAAAGAAATCTGCCGTTATTTGGGAGCATGGTGATTCGAGATTTAAATTTGCAAGTGTTCTTAGTGCAGATACTGATGGTACAACTGTTGATACTCCACAACTTACTGTCACTACATTTGCTCCTATTGAAGTAGGTGAACTGTGGGTTAACAGTGCCTGTACTGGGGGAACACAACAAATCATTGGGTGTGTGAGTAGTGAACTTCAACTTCAAAATATTATAGTAGATGGTGGAACGTTCTGATAATATAAAAAACAATAAATAAGAGGAGCCAATCTCCTCTTTTTTATGTCCGAAGATGACTTAAAGGCGATAATATCTACATATCAACAAAAATGTTTTGAATTTTTTAATTCTAATGTTGTAATGGAAACGCAAATTAATGGATTAAAAAGATCTATAGAAATTTTATCCGCAGAAAACGATAAATTAAAGGCAGCAAAATCTAGAAGAAAAGATGCTGATGACTTTACATAAATATAAAAAAAAGTAATCATAAATGTCAAAGCCATCTTCACGACAAGAACTTGTTGATTATTGTCTTAGACGATTAGGTGCTCCTGTATTAGAAATTAATGTTGATGACGATCAAATTGATGATCTGGTAGATGATGCTTTACAATTTTTTCAAGAACGCCATTTTGATGGAATTGAAAAAATGTATCTTAAATATAAACTTACTCAGCAGGATATTGATAGAGGGCAGGGTAAAAAAGTATCAAATCCTATTGGCATTGTGTCCACTACAAGTCCAAGTGTCTCTATTCCGGGAATGGGGTCTACAACTTTTACATTTGAGGAGGACAGTAATTATATTCAAGTTCCTGATAGTGTAATTGGAATTGATGGTGTGTTTAAAGTTGACACTAGTGGTCTTTCTGCTGGTATGTTTAATGTGGCATATCAAATTTTCTTGAATGATGTTTATAATTTTACTGCTATAGAACTTCTCAATTATAGCATGGTTAAATCATATTTGGAAACTATTAATTATTTAATTAACACAGATAAGAGCATTAGGTATACTAAAAGACAAAATAGGTTGTATATTGATACCAATTGGGGGGGACTTGTTGTTGGGGATTATCTTGTAATTAGTTGTTATAGAATTTTAGATCCAAATGATTTTCCAAAAGTTTATAATGACTCATTTCTAAAAATGTATTTAACTTCTTTAGTTAAGAAGCAGTGGGGACAAAATTTAATTAAATTTCAGGGAGTTAAACTTCCTGGAGGAATTGAACTTAATGGAAGGCAATTATATCAAGATGCCATTACAGAACTTGACGATATTAAATCAAGAATGCGAAATGAGTATGAGATGCCCGCTTTGGACATGATTGGTTAGTAATATGGTATTAAATTCATTTTTTTTACAAGGAAGTAGTTCTGAACAGAATTTAGTTCAACAACTAATAAACGAACAACTTAGAATTTATGGCGTAGAAATAATCTATATGCCAAGAAAATTTATTTCAGAAAAAACAATAATAAAAGAAAATGTTCTTTCTACATTTGATGAAAGTTATGCATTAGAAGCATATATCAAAAACTATACTGGATTTGGGGGAGGGGGTGATATTCTCACAAAATTTGGAATTCAATCAAAGGATGAATTAAATTTGATTATTTCAAAAGAAAGATTTGAAGATTTTATTTCCCCATTTATGATTGATAATGATGGTGATGTAATAGATGAGTTTAAACTTGCAACTAGACCCAAAGAAGGAGATTTAATATATTTCCCACTATCTGATACTATTTTTGAAATCAAGTTTGTTGAATTCGAGGTTGAATTTTATCAACTTAATAAATTATATGTTTATGAATTGATATGTGAGGTATTTGAATATGAAGATGAAATTATAGATACCGGCATATCCAATCTTGATGACAACTTTGCTGAGGAAGGTTATTCAGTCAAACTAACTTTGGTTGGAATTGGGCAAACGGCGACTGCCATAACAACTTTAAGGACTGGTACGATTTCAAATATCACATTAACAAATGATGGGTTTGGGTATAGAAGCACTCCCACTGTAGCAATTGGAGCTGCTCCATCAGGGGGAAGTTCAGCATCAGCAATTGCAATTATGAGAGAAGGAACTACTGGGACATTCTCGATTAATAGATTAGAAATTACGAATCCTGGAGCAGGATATACTACATCCCCATTAATTAGATTTATTGGTGGTGGTGGATCTGGTGCTGCGGCAACAGTTGGAATTGTAACAACTGGAGGAGTTGGAATTGTTACTATAAGTTCTAGTGGATCTAAATATGTATTACCTCCTTCTGTTACATTTACTGCAGCACCCCCTGGCGGAGTAACAGCAATTGGAACAGCAATTGTAAGTGCTGGTGGTACAATTAACAGTATTAGAATTACAAATCCAGGACTTGGATACACTACAATCCCATCCATCACAATTGGAAATCCATCTGGTGTTGGTACTGGAAATTTTGTACTCAACGAATTGGTTGTTGGTGCTGCATCATCTACTTCTGGAATTGTAAAAACCTGGGATGCGGACACTCGTATTCTGAAAGTAAATAATGTAACTGGAACCTTTAGGTTGGGTGAAATTGTGGTGGGATCTGCAACAACATTTACTAATGTTGGTATTGGGACAACTGGAGTGTATGTAATTTCTAAAATTGAAAAAATGACAGATACTGATATAGATGCATTCGAAAATTTTGATCAAAACAAAGAAATTCAAGATGCCGCAGACTTAATTATAGATAGTACAGAAAGAAATCCATTTGGGTATTACTAATGTTAGGGACTTATTTTTATCACGAAATTATTAGAAAAAACGTTATTGGTTTTGGAAATCTTTTTAATGAAATCTATATTACTCATCAAGATTCATCAGGAAATCAAAAAAGTGAAATATTAGTTCCTATTGCATATGGACCTATTCAAAAATTTTTAGCGAGAATTGAACAACAACCAGAGAATAAAAAGCAGTCACTGACTCTACCAAGAATGTCCTTCGAAATGAATAGTATTCAGTATGATTCAACAAGAAAGGGATCTCCCGTTCAAACATTTAAATCAGTTAATTTAGAAAATAATAATATAGTAAACAAGGCATTTATGCCTGTACCATATAATCTGGGGTTTCAACTTAATATCTTTTCAAAACTTCAAGACGATGCATTGCAAATTGTTGAACAAATTATTCCTTTTTTCCAACCAGCGTTTAATATTACTATTGATTTAGTGTCTTCAATTGGTGAAAAAAGAGATACTCCTGTAGTGTTGAATAGTATTACTTTTAAAGATGATTATGAGGGAGATTATTCGAATAGGCGATATCTATTATATACGTTAAATTTTACAAGTAAAACTAACTTCTTTGGACCTGTGGTAGATAACACTAATGTGTTAATTAAAAAGGTTAAAGTTAACTTCTTTAGTAATACTGATAGAAATGTTGCTAAGCGTGAAGTTCGATATACTCTTACTCCTAGAGCAACTAAAGATTATAATGATGATAACACTACAACATTAGTGGAGAATATTAATACTAAAGTCAATGAATTTGAAGTTCTTGACTCAAGTACATTTACAACTGATACATATATTAGAATTGATAATGAAAGTATGCAAATTAAATCTATAAGTGGAAATGTTATTACAGTTCATAGGGCAGTTGATGGTAGCACATTAGAAGATCATTTAGCAAATGCATCTATTGATATTATCAATTCTCAAGATGACGATTTGATTTCACTTGAAGATGCATTTACTGATGATTTTGGATTCAATGAAACTGTTGAGTTCTTTAACGATGGCGGAAAAACTTATAGTCCTTCACTAGGACAGGATGTCTAATACTTATGGATAGTTATGATAAAATTTCAGATTCATTAAATGTAGAAACTCAAATTATAAAAAAATCTGAGTTAAATTCTATTGTTCAAAGATCAACTTCATCTGAGGATGCCGAAAAAGATTATTCTTATAGTAGAGCCCAATTGTATAGTTTAATTGAAAAGGGTCAAGAAGCAGTTGATGGGATACTTGATGTTGCTGCAAGTTCAGATCATCCTCGTGCATACGAAGTTGCTGGGCAATTGATTAAAAATGTTGCGGATGTTGCAGATAAATTGGCAGATCTTCATAAAAAAATGAAAGACCTTAATGATACCTATCATGGACCGCAAACCGTAACTAACAATGCATTATATGTTGGATCTACAGCAGAATTACTAAAACTTATAAAACAAGAAAAAATAGATAAATAAGTTAGAAATATATTATTCTAAAGTGGAATTAAAAATTTCTTAAAAACTAATGGCTACTAAAAAAGAAAATACTATGGGACAGCTAATTCGTGTTGTGATTTTGAGTTGGTCTGCCGCACTACTTACAGCAAGTTATGCTGGTATGTTTGCTAAAATGGATCCTACATTCATTGCTACAGTATTCACTGCTTCTGCTGCCACTTTTGGTATTAATACAATGAAGAAAAGTGGGGGGGATGATGAAGATGAAAAAAAGGAACTTCCAAGAACTGAATTTGTTGTAGAACCATCTGTTTCATTAGAATCCCAGGTTTCAACAAATGATGAAACAACAGTATCTCTTGAAGAAAGAGTTGAGGTTCTGGAAGGTCAAGTTCAACCACGTACAACTGGGGTATAATGGCAAAATCAGTAAACAA
>Ga0181358_1001505_pt1 | contig 10679 bp, 4 predicted proteins | sample Fa13VDMM110SD_FD_130096 | JGI IMG/M metagenome (GOLD analysis project Ga0181358, IMG submission 130096) | Freshwater viral communities from Lake Michigan, USA - Fa13.VD.MM110.S.D | ecosystem: Environmental > Aquatic > Freshwater > Lake | place: USA: Michigan | collected 2013-09-24
CCCGCATTGGCCGAAGGTGGCGAAGTCGACGACGATATGGTAAGGCACCTTGTTGCCTATCGTAAGAGCGGCGGTCACTTAGGTCCCGGTCGGGTGAAGGGCATCGGCAGCGGTCAGGACGACAAGATCCCGGCTTGGCTTTCGGACGGTGAATACGTCTGGAGTGCGCAGGATGTTGCCGATCTGGGTGATGGTTCAACCGATGAGGGCGTCCGCCGTCTCGACAAAATGCGCCAGATGGTGCGTAAGGATGCAGGACGCAAGGACGTGAAAAAGATTGCGAAGCCGCAGCGTGGAATTGAGAATATGCTGAAGATGGTGCGTAAGGGTGCAGGACGCAAGGACGTGAAAAAGATTGCGAAGCCGCAGCGTGGAATTGAGAATATGCTGAAGGCTGTTGGAGGTGCGGTTTAATGTCTACGACAACTTCTCAGACCCAGACTATTCTGCCGCAGTGGTATACCGATTACGCCACGAACCTTCTGACCAAGGCTCGCGACGCCACGAATCAGCCGTATCAGCGGTATGATGCTGCTCGCATTGCACCGTTCCAGCAGGAGCAGCTGGACGCGTTTAGCCAGTTTAAGCAGGGCATGGGCGGGTATCAGCCCTACGTGAACTCTGCCAATCAGGCGCTCAATCGGGGCACTGGCTCGTTCACTGACACCGGCGTGGCGCAGCGATACATGAATCCGTACATCCAGAATGTCATTTCTGGGATTGGATCGACGGCAGCGCGCAACCTGTCTGAGAACATTCTGCCTCAGCTTAATCGCACCTTCGTGGGTAGCGGCACGTTCGGCGGATCACGCAGTGCTGAGTTCATGCGCCGTGCGGTTCGCGACACGCAGAGCGCAGCGTTGGACAAGCAGACAGCAGCGATGGCCGACGCCTATGGGGCGGGCGCTGATCTGTATGGCAATGAAGCCGCCCGCGCGCTGACGGGGGCTCAGCAGTATTCGCAGCTAGGACAAAGCGCTCAAGAGCAGCGCTTGCGTGAATTGACCGGCCTTGAGGCTATCGGCGCCAAGCGTCAGGAACTGGGTCAGACGTCTGCGAATCTGGCGTATAGCGACTTCGAGCGTCAGCGCGATTACCCAATCACTCAGCTGCAGCAGTTGGCTGGCATTGGCGGCGTTCCTTCAGCTGCAGGTGCCGGAACGGTTGTCAAGGAGGAGCCGGGTAGGAATAATACTGCCGCTATTTTGGGCTTAGCAAGCCAAGCCTTGGGGGCATTCGGTAGATTCGGTGGGTTTGGTGGATTCAAGGAAGGCGGCAAGATTGAGAGCCCCGTCAAGGACGGTAAGCGTAACATTAAGAGCCCGATGCACGGGCTTGGCTGGCTGAAGGATGTACGCTGATGGCACGGATGGATATTAGAAAGGCTCGCGCTCTCGCGGAGCAGTTGATCATGTCCGGGCAGAATGATGGCCTGACCCGCGAAGATCTTGTGCAGCAGATCATTGCAAAAGCAGAGGGCGCGGGTGCGCCCGGTACGGCGATTAGTGCAGCACTGATGGCGCCGCCGCGCACTGTGACGCCTGCCACGCCTGCTCCAATGCAACCCGGCGTACAGCTGGTTGCTCCTAAGCCAGCGGTTCCGATTATACCCGCGCAGCAGGCTCCGCCGATGGCGCCGCCGCAGGCCCCTCCGCAGGCCGCGCCGCCGCAGGTGCAAGAACTGCCCGTGGCCGCTGTCCCTCAGCGTGCAGCCCCTGAGAGGGCGGCGCCTCAGTCGAGCTATCGGCAGGCGCTGGCAAGCACGCAGCAACAGATCGCGGAAGTTCAAACCGCGCTGGCTGCCATGCCAGCAAACAAAGACAACATCCTCGACCGGACTCGTTTGCAGACTCGTTTGCAAACTCTAAATGAGCGTGCGGCTAACTTGGAAGGCGAGGCGCTGGCTACAGAAAATGCCCAGCTTCCGGAGGAAGTGCGGGCCGCTTTGACGAATCAAGAGGCGCGATTAGCCCGCCGCGAAGAATTGATGGAGCAAGCGCAAGGCCGCTCATTGTCTGATGCGCTGAGCGCTGGCGGTGCTGCGCTGGCTCAGGGTCGTGACGGTGAGGGCCTCGTCGAAGCGCTGAGCCGTGGTCTCCAAGCTGGGACTGAGAAGTATGAACAGTCTCGTCAGCAGAGGTTATCAGGCATTGAGCGTGTAGGTGAGGCCCGCGACGAGATAGCGATCAAGCGTTATGAGGCACTCAAGCAAGCTCAGAAGGACGCCAGAGACGTCATTCGGTCCGGTCGTGACTATGACACGGGTACATTGGCACTTGCCAATGCAAGCGAAGGCTTAATTGAAAAGATTTCTTTGGGTCCGTCTAATCTTAAAACAGCTATGGGGCGGGCCGCATTGGTTGAGCCGACTCTCGCCACCGCCGTGGCGAACGCCACGAAGGCGGGAGTTGGAGCAAAATATGCGGAGGCGGAAGCGCTGGCTGGCCTTGATTTGACGCGATCACAAGCGGACGAAAACCGGCGTGGGCCTGCTGATCGGGCTCGCCAAATGACTGCCAATCAGGAGTACACCGCCGAGCAAAACTTCATTGCAATTGACGAGAAACTGCAAGAGGCTCTCGAAGAGTATAGGGCAGATTACGAACAGGCTAAGGGCGTTAAAGCCGCTATGGACCCAGCCAAATTTGCCAAATACAAAGCGGCCCTCAATCGCAGGGAGGATATGCGTCGGGCTTTTCAGAAGACGTTTAGGCGTCCCCCGGGTGGCGCTGGCCCGATGCTTTTGCCGGATGGCACCCCCGGTGTGCCCGTTGCGGGTCGGCGCACTGCGATTTCGGGTGCAAGCTCAGGCGCTCCGACGGGTGGCGCAGGGTGGTCAGCCACTAAGTTTTAATATAGGGTCCGGGTATGCCTAGGTTCCGCGTTAAGTCCCCAGATGGAACAATGTATGAGGTGAATGCACCTGAAGGGGCGACCCAGCAGGATGCTATCGCATACGTGCAGGCAAATGCTGCGAGCATTCCAAAAGCTGAAACCTCCGTACTCCGCGACGTGGGTGGCGCGCTCGTTCGCGGCACGGGTAGCCAAGTCATTGGCCTTCCGGGTGTCCTTTACGGACTTGCTACCGGCGACATGGATAACGTCTCCACTCGCGCCGGCAAAGCCGTCGAGGAGTTCGGCGAAGAGCTCCAGACGCAGGCTTTCCGTGAGCGCCAGCGTCAGCAGGCGGAGCGCGTGGCAGAGGCCGAGAAGGAAGGCTTTCTCTCTGGCTTCGGGCAACAGGCCAAAGAACTACTGACCGATCCTCTGTCTCTGGCTGCCGGGATCGCTCAGACGGCGCCGGCTATGATTGGTACGGGCGGCGCTGGCCTTGTGGGGCGCGCCGCCGCGACTGCACTGGCAAAAGGGCAGATAGCTAGACAGGCGACTGTGGAGGCGGCCAAGGAGGCGGCCAAGCTGGCAGCAAAGCGTGGCGCTCGTGTTGGTACAGGTGTCGGTACGGGCGCACTCATTGCCGGCGATACTGCGCAGTCAACGTATGAACGCGTGAAGCAAATGCCAGCAGACGTTGTTGAGCGTTCGGAGCCATACCGGGCGGCTATTGCGGAAGGCGCAACGCCCGAAGAGGCTCGTGAATCTGCCGCACTTTCCGCCGCTCGCCGTGCCGCTGCCACTGTGGCGCCTATTGCAACGCTAACTGGGCCATTCGGTCTTGAAGCGGCGCTTCTCACTGGCGGCTTACGTCGAGGCTTTATTCGCGGCGGTCTTGAGGGTCTTGCCCGTGAAGGCGGCCAAGAACTTATCGAGGAAACCGGGCAGGGCTTCGCTGAAAACGTCGGCGCACAAGCCATTGATCCGAACGTTGCATTGACCGAAGGACTCGGTGGTCGCGGAGCCGCTGGTCTTATCCTTGGCGGGACGATGGGCGCTGGTGCCGGCGCTGTTAGCGGGCTGCGTGGGCCGGAAGCTGAGCCGGGAACAGAGCCGCCTCCTCCGCCGCCGCCGCCTCCTCCTCCGCCGCCGCCGGCTGCGGGGCCAGAAGCTGAGCTTGGCGTCCCGGCTACACCGTTCGGTGTTCCGCCTGAGGCGGAACCCGTTACCGCAGGCCCTGAAGAAATCGTCACGATTGAAGATGATCAGGTAATCATTGAGAGCCCGGATGGTAGCATTCGGATTGTCCCCCGGGCGGAGTATGATGAAGCGCAGCGGGCCGCTGCTACGCCGCCGGTTGCTGGAGAAGCTCCGGGCACGTTCCGGACGACGGTCAATATAAACGGTGAAGAGCGCTCGGTTGAGGGGCCCGTCCCGCGTCCTGCTCCCGCGCCTGCGCCGACTCCCCGTATTTTTCAGCCGTCCGGTCAGCCTGCGCCCGCACCTACGCCTGCGCCGCCACCGCCGTCTGATGATTCGAAAATCTTTAACCCACGCGCGTTTACGCCTGAGCCTGTTCGGGTAAGTATGCCGCCGTATGTAAGGCCGCCTGAGTTTAAGGTAGGCCTTCGGGAGCCTGAGGCTACTGCTGAGCCTGTGGCTGTGCCTGTCGCCGCACCCCTGCCAGAAGCCTACGCACCGATCCTGCAAAACTATCAAGCCATTGTGGAAGCGCCGACGTTTGATGCTCTTGACCAGCTTAAAGCGTCCACGGTGCGGGATATTCCCACGCAAGATAGTATCATGACCATGTCGGTGGTGCCGGCTCCGGACGGTACGCTGCTCGCTCTCCCCGGTTCCAATATGATTCGCAATTGGCAGCGGTCCTTTCAAGGGCAGGCTGGGCAGATTCTGCGCTCTCAGACCATAGATCAGTTTTACGACTACGAAGGATTCGAGGCGCCGCTTCAAGTCACACGCCCCGCCGTTGTGGACGCCGATGGCAACGTCCTACAGCGCGGTATTCTCGGTAAGGCCCCGGCTGCTAAAGCTGCGCCTACACCTACCGCATCACCCGTCGCGACGGCGCCTGCGCCTGTGGCTGAGCCTGCGCCTGCACCCACCCCCGCTAAACCACCTCGCGCTCGAAAGCCGCCGGCCCCTCCTAAGGCCGCAATCACGATGCAGGCGTATATCGCTCAGATGGCGAAGACCTTTAAGAAGGGTCAAGATCGCTACAGCTTTGAGAGCGCGGTTGATGCCGGCGTCGATCCCGATTGGTTGAATAGCCGCGCCGATCTCCGCCGCATGTTCGGCAAGGGGAAGCTGACGCGCGGTCGCGATGGCAAGGTGATTCAGAATCAACGCCAGATCAACGAGAACCTGAAAAGTTTTTCTGACCTTGCGATGGGGTTCCAGCCTAAGGACTGGGGCCTTTATGGCGAGTCCCTTGACGAGAACGGCTATGTTCTCCCTGCGGCGCTTGCTGATCTGATTAACAGCGATGCGCCAAGGTACGATCCGACCACCGGACGTCCTTATGAGCGGGAAGTTCAGGAGGAAGACTACGGCTTTGAGGCGACGGTACAGGCCGTGTCCAGAGAGGCCAGCGACCTTGGCGTTGATCTGACTGACGCCGACATGCGCGCCATCGCTGAGAAGATTGGCGCTGACGGCGACCCGCTTCAGGGTATCGTTGATTATGTGAACGAGCAGTTTGAAGAAGTCATGGCCGAGGCGCGCGACTACTCGGAATATGATGCTGGACAAGAGGAATTCCCCGATGGCCCTGTCACCAATATCGAAGATAGCACTGCTGAACCGGGCGTCGGTGGACAAGCGGCTGCACCCGGAGACGCAGGCCAAGGCCAAGCGGACCGCGAACAACCTGCGGGCACTGCTCCGGGGACCCAAGAAGGCTCTCTTGGATTAAGCGCCGCTCAGCCTGTCCCGGCAGGGGGTATGACTGAACGCCAGCGCGCCGAAATGCAGGCGCGCTTGCAGCAGTCGCAGATGCGGCGTGGCAGTCAGGAGTCGTTCGATCAGCAGGAAGGCGGCATGTCTGACGCCAGCCGCGATCAAGGAGATATGCTATCCGAGGTGGCGCCCGGGGATTTCGTGGCCGGCGTCCGCATGGACATCGACAAATATCGAGGCGGCACCCTTTCCGATCTGTTGGAAGAGATTTTTGCCAACTTTGACAACAAGTTCAGTCAGTACGACATGTATCTGGCGGGCCGCATCTCGACGGTTCTGAGCGAGGTTGAGCGCGCTGGGTTTAAAGTTAAACTTAATATTGTTCAATATGGAGATACCGCTCCAACGAACGTCGCCTATGGAGTGGCGTATGGTGCGGTTACCACTAACATTGATGACAATACGATTGACGTATTCTTGCGGTCCCCCACAATGGGGGAAAACACAGCTGGCAACACTTCGGAAGTTGTTCTCCACGAAGCGCTGCACGCCATATCTCATGCGCTCACCTTCGCAGACCAAAAAGGGCGCAACCTCACTCCGAAGACAGCAAAGTTTGTCAGCGATCTAAAAGATGTTTATAGCGCTTTCGTTAAGCACTTCAATAAGCGCGTAAAGTCTGGAGCTAAGCTCACCGAGTTCGAGCAGTCGATACGTGAGCGACGTACCAATGCGCTTGTGGACCCTGACGAGTTTCTGACGTGGGGCATGACCAACGCCAATGCGCAGGAGTATCTGCGCGGCATCGAGGTCGGGCCGGGGCAGAATCTGTTTCAGCGGTTTGTCGCCATGTTCAAGAGCATGCTCGGCATCCCTGATGGCGACACGTCTGCGCTTAGCCGCCTTATTGAAATCGTCAACCCGCTGTTTGAGGCCACTGAGGCTGACTACAGGGCGATTATGAAGACGCCTCCTCCCAGCAAACAGGGGCCGGCGCAAGGGACTTTGTTTGCCCGTGGCGCGCAAACGCGTAGAGGTGTCTCTCCCCCGTCTGGCCCACCCCCATCAGGTCCGCAGCCGTCGCTGTTCCCGTCACCACAGCCACCCAGCCTCACGCTTCCAAAAGAAACACGCCTTCAACGCTACTCTCGCAAGCTGGTTGACCGCTTCGAGCGTCTGCGCGTTGTGCAGAGCCTTGGTCAGTTGACCGCTGGCATCGAGGGTTTCTACGAGGCTGCGCGTAAATTCGACAGCCGTGCCGGCGAACTGATGCAGAAGTTCGAGCGGGACTTCGGTAAGAAGATCAAGGAGATCGCCCGCAAGGCCGGCTTCGGGATGAACGACATCGATCTGTATCTCTATTCGAAGGCGGCTCCGGAGATAAATGCCGACTTTGAGATGCGGGAAATCGGTCGTCTCGTCAAAAAGAAGGGCGGCGACCCGGCGCTCATGACCAAGGTCAATGGGACGAATCCAAACTTCGACATGAATCAGCGTGAGCGTGACTGGCATCCACGGCAGCCGCGCTGGTCACACCCGGACCCGGCAATTGATGCGGCCATACTTGCTCAGTACAAAAAGCCCAACACGACCCTGCTATCGGGGTCGGGCATTTCCAACAAGGACGCCTTTGATGAGGTGGATCCGTTGGAGAATGGAGCCAGCGGGCAGGCTTGGAAAGATATCGCTAAGGTTCATCGGGACTCCGTGAAGTGGGCGATGGATAACGACGTTGCTCGTGGCGTGAAGTCGCGCAAGATCGCTGACGAATTGCTCAAGGCAATCCCTCATTATGTTCCGGTGAAGGGCGAGACTAAGCCGGGGCAATTCCTCTCCGACGCCGACTTCGCTCTGATGGACGACAATGGGGATGCTTATGAGCAGATGATGTCGGGAGGTGCTGGCTTCTCCATCACCAAGAACGAGTGGAGTCAGCGTCGCGGTCGTAAGACGTTGCCGTTCTCTCCGTATGGCACGTTCGTGTCTGACGTTGGCGCTCGCATCGTTCGCGGCGAACGCAACCGTGTCGGCCAGAAGATGATGGATTTCTTCATCAAGAATCCGTCCAATGAATGGCGCGTCTTCAGTGACCGCAATCCTCCGCGCGACAGGAACGGAAACCCTCGGCGTCCAGATCCCCGTGATCCGAACTTCACGATCGTGAAGCGTGGCGGTGAGACGTTCTATCTACGCATCAACGATCCCTTGCTCGCGAAAGCTGCAAAGAATTTAAATCCGGTGCAGATGAATGTGCTCCTGCGGCTTTCAGGTAATGTGTTACGCATTCTTTCACGCTCGCTGACGACGGCAAACCCGGACTTCTTTCTGCCTAACGCTTTCCGGGATCTACAGTCCGCGGCGTTGAACCTTGGTGCTGATTCGTCCGGGCTGCTGAAGGCATTTAAGAAAAATGTGAAAGACACGAAAGCGATCCGTAGCGTCGCCGCGTTTGAATATGGCAACAAGGGCGGAGATCCCGCACTGCGCAATCTGTATGAGCAGTTTAAGCTCGACGGCGGATCTGTTTCGTGGGTGGAGCGCGAGACACCTCAAGAGGCCGCCGCTAGGATCCAAAAGGATCTAAAAACGGTCAATGACAGCCTAAAGGATCTGAAGGACGCCCGTAGCGCCAAACAGGCTATCGACGCTGTGTGGACTCCCACCAGCAAGGGCTTCCGCGCAATGGTCGGCGCCCTCGAAAGCACCAACGCCATGTTTGAAAACGGCATTCGCTTTGCCGCTTATCGCGCCGCACTCGACGTCGGCATGACCCGCGATCAGGCGGCCATGATCTCGCGCGAAGCGACCGTAGACTTCAACCGTCGCGGCGAGGCTGGCGCTATGCTGAACGCTCTGTACGCCTTCTTCAATGCCGGCATTCAGGGCAGCGTTCGCACCGCGCGCGCGCTGTCGAACAATCCATTTAAGACTGGTAAGCTGTCTATCACGCAGGCGACGCTGCTCAGTTTGATGACCACCGCTGCCACACTCGCAGCTGCCAACGCGGCCATATCCGACGAGGACGACGACGGCAAGCTACACTGGGATAAGATCCCGGACTATGAAAAACAGCGCAACCTCATCATCATGAACCCTCTCGACGGGAAAACCTATGCCAAGATCCCGATGCCATACGGCTTCGGCTTCTTCCCGTATGCGGCTACCCGGTTGATGGATGCGGCTCGTCTTGGTAATGGCTTTGGCGCTGCCGGTCTCGACATCGTAACCGCCGGGCTTTCGAATTTTTCTCCAATCCAGTTTAGCGCGGGCAGCGTTCAAAGTGCTCTCGCAAAAGGCATTACGCCAACGCTGGGCAGGCCGTTCGTTGAACTCATGCTCAACGAGAACTTCATGGCCAAGCCAATCTATAACGAGCCGCTCAATAAAGGGCAGTCCTACGCCTCCGTCGCTCGGTTCAATACGCCTGAGGGGTATAAGGAACTGTCTCAGCTCCTGAACGACATCAGCGGCGGAGAGGGTAAGGTTAAGGGGGGCCTGAACGTGCCTGCCGAGAGTTTCGAATTTCTCTTAGATTTTGCTCTTGGCGGCGTGGGCAGCATTGCTAAGTCTCTTTATAAGACGGGAGAAGAGAGTAATGTTATGGCCGCCCCTGTGGTCAAGCGCCTTGTCGGCCAGCCGGGCAAGGGAAGGAACGTGGGCGAGTATTACGAACGCGAAGAGAAGGCGCGCTCCGTGAATCAGCAGTTGAAAGATTCAGTCGGGGCGGAGCGGCTGGCGCTGATTAAAAAGTTCCCGGCGGAAACTAACCCCCGGGTTCAGTCCGCTCTAACATCGGCCCGGTCTGCGGTTAAGAAAATAAACGAAGAGCGCAAGCGCATTCAGAATCTGGACATTGATGAGGGCACAAAGGCGGAGCGGCTTGAGGTTCTTCGGGAGCGCATCGACGGGGAGTTCGTGCGCTTCAACCGGGTCTATAATCAGGTAGAAGAGGCGACCCGCTAAGGTCGCCTCTCTCATCCCTCAGAACGGAACTTCGTCGTCCAGCGGGCGCTGCGGTGCTGGCTGCCGCTGAGCGGGTGCTGCTGACCGCTGCTGGGTAGGCTGAGCGCCGTCCTGCTTGGGCTCATACATCGAGACGATGATGCTCTCGCGGCCATCGTTGCCGCCAACACCGGCAGGATTGAACGTGCGGTCGAGCAGGATGTAGGGGCCGTTCTGCCCATCCATCACGACGCCGACATTCTTGAAGCGGCCCTTGGTCTGGCCTTGGCCGTCAGTGTATTCGCCAACCTTGACGACCAGATCGTATTTCTTACCCATTCACTCTCTCCTCAGTTAAACAGTTTGCGCAGCTTCGAGGCGCCACGCGGTGCCATTAGTTCGGCTTCATCGAGATAGCCGTTGTGTAGCTCACGCCACTCGCTGCGCTCTTCCGGTGTCAGCTTCGCAACGATTTCGCATGCGGCCTCGCACCATTCATCCCAATCGACCATGTCGCCTTCTTCCTGCGGCTCCAGAATGTCGATGTGGATTTCCGCCTTCTGGCGCGGCGCTGCCGTTGTCTTGGCGGCCAGCTTCTCTTCGAGGCTCTGCACCTGCACTTCTGCAGCTGGAGTTTCCTCGAAGTCCGTGATGTCGACTTCGCTGCCGGCATACTCGTCAGCTTCGATCACGCCTTCCGCCTGATTGTCCACGGCTACGGCGCGCTGCGCTTCGGTCGAGAGCGGCATATACTTGCTGGCCCGGCGGACCACGGTCTTGCGCCACATCTCGGCTTCGTCCGTCTTCCACGGGCCGACGATGTTGCCGTCCTTAGTCTTAGCCGATGAGCGGTCACGGATGGCAAGGATCTGCTCCTTGTTCATCACCTCGAACTGCGTCTCGCCGTTCTTCAGCTTCCACACGCAGTAGGCACCGACCATCGCGCCGCGATTGGACAGGCCGTGCTTGTGAACGATGCGCGAGTCCAG
>Ga0181358_1001507_pt1 | contig 10667 bp, 6 predicted proteins | sample Fa13VDMM110SD_FD_130096 | JGI IMG/M metagenome (GOLD analysis project Ga0181358, IMG submission 130096) | Freshwater viral communities from Lake Michigan, USA - Fa13.VD.MM110.S.D | ecosystem: Environmental > Aquatic > Freshwater > Lake | place: USA: Michigan | collected 2013-09-24
ATTGTCTCACCTCATATTTATCATTTTCAGAATTATAAACTAACGTAGCCCCATTAGTCACATTAACTTCGGCAACATCTGCAATATCTTCAATGCTACGAATCTCTTGAATTTGATTCTTCAAAGTCACAGGTGCAACAGAAGATAATCTGCCGGCGTTATTCGTAATTTTTGCTACCAGACGTGTTGTGCCTGCCATTATCGTGTTACTCCTGGTGTGACGGTGACGATGCCTTCAACAAGTCTTGAAACAATTCCAGTAGTATCTGTCAATTCGCAATCATAAACGTATCTTCCAGCTGCAATATTATTTGTGGTATTTGCTGATAAGGAAAGCGCAACAACTCCAGTGTTGGCTGTAATCGAAACTGTAAAAGCGGTTTGAGCAGTCGAAGTATAATGCTTACGCAGCTGTGCGGCACCTGTAAATCCGGCCAAATTTACGATCGCACCATCTTCATCGGTCACATCAATCGATGTAGAAAATGAAGTGCCTTGATCGATTACTATGTTTGCTTTCAATGCCACTTTGAATCCTTGTGTTTATCATTATTTATTATACGTCGTTATTAGATTCCATATTAAAACTTTTACTTATTTCTACAAGAGTTGTTTTATTTCGAATATATAAATTTCCTTGGATCAATATCGTGCCATTTTCGTCTCCACCATAACCAGAACCCACGCCAGTAAATAACGACGTAGCAGAAGATAATGTAATATATGGTGAAAAAACTTCTCCACTACCAACAAATGGTACCCCGGGAAGAAGAGTTGCTCCTCCCCACGTAGCAATTTCACCGCCAGCATTGCGAGATAGTAAAGTGATTCCAAGTCGGGCTTCAAAGTTTGATCCGATTCCAACCGTAGTAGGAGATCCCCATGAAGTTGGTCTTTGATTTGCATCAAGTCCCGATACGCCGCCGTTCAGAAGCGTTTGACCAGCCGAAGCAGTTGTTCCATCTGAATTTAAAGTAAATTGAGTAAAAGCATAACCTCCCGCAGAACTAGTAGTGCGGGCTCTTTGATCGAATGTAACATTAGGAACAAAAGCAAGAGTAAAACTAGATTTGCCTCTTAGATTATTATAACTTATTTGACCAGATGAAACTCCGGCAAGAGCTCTTACATCTGCAGCATTAAGACTCATAAGGGCGGTAGAACTTTTCCCAAGCTCTATATTAACATCAGATGCTTTAATAGTACCGGAAGGAGTTGTCATCCGCTATCTCTCATATTATCTACTTCAATCTTAAGTTCTTTGATTGCTTCGATAATTAAAGGAATTAATTTTTCATATTTTACGGTAAGATATTTCGGATTAATTGCAGCCGGAGAAACAGCTTCAGGCAAAACGCGTTGAACTTGTTGAGCAGATACACCAACTTCTTGTTTTTTCTCATATCCTAAAGATTGCGCCAACTCATTCGGTTCAAAGATAAATCCGTTGAGAGACAATAATTTATCAAGAGCAGAATCAATATTACCAAGTTTAGTTTTTAATCGATCATCAGAGAAAAATGCTGTAATGTCGCCAGTTGCAGTAATAGCACCATTGATCGTAAGACCGGCGAAGGTCACTGCGCTTCCAGTATTGAGTGTTTGGTTAGCGCCGGGTCCTTGCGCTCCTTGAAGTCCTTGAAGTCCTTGATTGCCTTGATTGCCTTGATCGCCTTTATTACCTTGCGGGCCTTGTGGACCAGCAACTGATGAAGCTGCACCTGTAGCTCCAGTAAGACCTTGTAGTCCTTGTAGTCCTTGTAGTCCTTGATCGCCTTTATTACCTTGAGGGCCTTGAGGGCCTTGCACTGAAGTCCCTTGATTGCCTTGATTGCCTTGCGGGCCTTGTGGACCAGCAACTGATGAAGCTGCACCCTGGATACCTTGCGGGCCTTGAGGTCCTTGTGCACCTTGAGGACCGGCAGCTCCAGTAAGACCTTGAAGTCCTTGAGCTCCTTGTGCACCTTGAGGGCCTTGAGGTCCAGAGAGTTGCGACCAGGATAATATCGCAGTCGCTCCGCTTGAAGCAAGAACATAACCGGCAGTCGCAGCTGATTGCGCAGGAAGAAGATTATTAATCGAGCCTCCAGTACCACCGCGATCAACTGGAACTGTACCGACAGTAATTGCACTCGCATTAACCCATACACCTCCGGCATTTGCAGTTAAACCCGCGTTTGCAACGAATATAACATTTGGGTTTTCAGAAATGCCGTCGCCATTTGTAATACTGATGCCGTTTGAACTAGTTATAGTTCTCGCAGCACCTGTTCCAACGCCAGTTCGAACTACGATACCATTCGTCGAAATGTTATATACGGTGTTCGCATTGCTAGCTGTACCAGTATAGAGTGACGAGTTAACGCCTGCTCCACTCGGAAAGTTGACTGTATTCGTCACTGTAATGTTATTTGCAAATATTTGAAAACGCTCGGTTGTCGTACCGAGTGCACCGCCGTTTGCATTCGGACGAAGTGTTCCAAACGAAGTAGTATCATATAAAAACGCATTGAATCGATTTGTTGTATTACCGAGCGGTTGTTGATCAGCAATCAGAAAAATACCGCCTTCGCCGATAGTAACGTTGGCATATACAAGAGATCCCTCGACAACAAGATTGCCAGAAACTACGAATAAGTCGTTTTTGAAAAAGGCATTGGCTTCTACGTCGACGCGATCGTAAAAGATAGCGTTTCCAGAAGCAGCTAAGCCGTTATCAACCTTAAATCTACTGTTTGCGCCTGCCATGTTTTACCTTACTTAATGAATTGAGCCACAATTTTTGCAGCCGTGCTTGCTATTTTTTGTTTTACATATACTCTAACGTTAGTAACATCTGCGTTTGCCGAGAAATTGCCGAGTAAACTCAATGCAGCATTTGCCGTCGGCGGCGCTGAAACAGTACCATAAGTAGTGAGATATGCATCTGTAGTATCATGCGCAACCAAAACTTCTGAGATCTGCGTATTGCCTGTATTCTTTAATTGAATGATAAGCTTCACGCTGCTATAATCTGCTTTCGGAAATTGGAATACAAGAAGATCTGAACCAATTGTAGCACCAAGATTTCCATTCGCAAAGACATCGACGACGTGTTCAGTTTTAAATGTTGCGATATTACTGAAAGTTGAATTACCAGTCACTACTAATGTGTTTGAAAGTGTAGTTGTTCCCGTGACACCGAGCGTGTTCGAAAGAGTGGTATTGCCAGTGACTGCCAATGTGTTCGAAAGAGTAGTATTGCCAGTGATTACCAATGTATTCGAAAGAGCAACGTTACCGGTCACAATAAGAGTATTTGAAAGAGTGGTATTGCCTGCGACAGCAAGAGTGTTACTCAGAGATGTATTTCCAACCACGAGGAGTGTATTCGAAAGAGTAGTGTTGCCAGTGACTATGAGTGTATTTGAAAGAGTGGTATTGCCAGTGACAGCAAGAGTGTTACTCAGCGAAGTATTTCCAACCACAAGCAACGTGTTCGAAAGATCGGTGTTTCCAAGAACGCGTACGTAACCATCAGTATCAATAAAAGAAGTTGTTGAATTCGATACAATCATCGTATTGACTGTACTGTTTCCAACCTTGATCGTATCAGTATTAGCTAAGACAGAATATCCTGTCGAATTACTCACTGATACTGAGATCGTATTACCAGTGAAGAGACCAGTTTTAAAACTAATAGGATCTGTATTTGCAGAAGATGTGCTATTTGCAACACTAATAAGCGCTGCGATCGCAGTGGTGTTTGTAGTCGAGTTTGATTGAATCGTAAGCTTCGTCGTATTGGCGACAAGATTCGCGCCAGTCAAACCAGCGTGCAGACCGTACTGCCACATGAAAGAGTTTGAAGAACCGTTGGCGACTTCGAGTCGAATCTCAGTCGCGGTAGTATTACTTAAAACTGTATTCGTGCTGATCATGAGATTCGCAAACGAGCCGTTGACGTTTCCGCCTTTCACCCAGTCTGTGACAACCAGATTATTCGCACCAAATGTACCGTATAGCTGAGCTGTTCTTGGAAACGCAGTGTTACCGGTGTTTGCATATGTACTATTTGCAGTGATGATTTCTGTCGTGAGCGCGTGAAGAAGTTCATTGGTCTCGAGAAGCCAAATCTCAAACGAGTCGGTAATTACATCAACGTTAGCTACTGGTCTTGACATTAATTTCTTCCATTCACTACTTGTAAGAGTAGATTTTTAATTTCTTTAAGATCGTCTTCGACAGCACTTATTCTGTTTGATAGATCTTTACTGTTCTTCACTTTCGATCTCTCTGCTACAAACTTTGCATAAGATGTATCATCTGTATTTATGAAAGCTCCAGTTGAAGTATCTTTCATGAATCCAGCGGTTTCAGTCTTCACTAACATTATGCAGAAACTCCAATGACTTGAATCGCCTCTACTTTTGGTACGACATTTGATTGAGTTGCAAGAAGAACAATTTTAATTTGCATCGACGTGTATTCGTCAAATTCTACATATTCAGAGTTAACATATCTTACAGTATTGTCATTTTCAACATTATTCCAGGCGACGTTTCTATACTTCAGTTTATCAATAAGAATATCTGATCTTGTAACTCCGGCAGACACGAGGCTCGATGTTTGTATATTTCGATATGTACTGATGGCTGTAGTATTCGCTGCCGAAACTACAAATACTTCATGATTGCCAAAGTCTTGACTTTTAATTCGAATTAAATCGCCAGTAGTGACCGCTGCAGAATGGTTAGATGTTGTAGTGATGCTATTCGAACCGTAAGTAATTGCTCCAGTTCCAGCAAGAGCAGCTTGAAGTTCAGGCGCCGTATCAAATCCATATGTAAATTCGTACATATCATTTGGATCTGTCGAGCTAAAGCGATCGATATTATCTTTCAATACAAGCGGAGTCCAGGCTTTGCTTTGAAATGATTCTCTGTCTGTTGCGTTATGAATTTTTGCATAGACTTTGATTTCTGTTCCGGCCGGACGATATCCTGTCAAATATACTACGATATCTTCTGCTCTCTTATCTTGAGCAAATTTAATAACCTTTGAAATATACTTCGATTTCGCCAGACCGTTTGCACCAGTTTCTGTGTCGTAGTCAGTAATACTACTCAGTCCTACTGTCCTTGTTTCGGTGTACACATTATTAATATCATTTTGATAGAAGTAAAAATCAAGTTCACGAGTAGTTGCATAAGGAACACTAAAGCGATCGATCTCTGCGCTACTCACAACAATATTTAGATTCGCAACAACCGACTTTCTTCTATCTCCGAAAAGATTCGAGCTCTTTGAAGTATCAACTTCGACTGATCGTGATAAGATAAATCCTGTCTCAACCGGATCGTTTATTTGAAGAAGATTGATATTTGTTGACGTAGAAGACAACTGATTTGCAGAATTGGCGATTTTATAGTTAAGAGTAAATGAAGATCCAGAAGGATTACCAATGAGGAACGAAGGTTTAAAGTTATCAACAGGATAGCGATCGATCGAAGCGATGTTTGCAGTTGCTCCTGATCTTTCTCCTATAATTCTACCACCACTCACTGCAAATTTATTTGTGGAATTTGCGGTTGAGTCGACCAAAATCAACTTAGATTTTGGATAATCGATGTTATAGGCCGCAGCGACAGGAGGAACTTTATAGCCGATGCCAGAAGCAGAAAAAGATGGCATACTTGCGATTGTCATATGTGTGGCGTTAGTGATAGCATTGACAGATAGAATCTGTTTAGAGCCGCCGCTTTGAACTAAAATTTTCGATGCAGGCAAAAGATTAGTAAATGTTGTTGCCGACCCGATTACATTTAAACTATTTGTTGAAACTGTAACAGTACCGGTAGCATTTGCAATATCTTGATAGATATATTCTCCACCAATAAAAGCACCGGTATTCGTATTGTCGATTGTGAAAAATTCATAATCTTTATTCACGAGACTAATAGTAATGTTACTAGCAGTATATCTGGCTACTTTCACTTTAAACTTCAGATCTCTGTCGCTTAACGAACGATGAGCAGAAGTATTCGTAGGAATATACAGCTTACCGCCATGTGTTCCTCTTGAACCCACTGACAAAGTATTCGTAACTTGACCATCGATGACGAGTCTATCGCCGAGTACGTTTTGCCACACATCAAATCCTGGATCATTAAATTTAAGAACTAATCCATAATGCTTTCCTGCGGCTAAACGAACAGTATCTTTAAATCCGATTACTGTTGCCGCTGAAGCATCTTGAGAAGTAGAAATCAAATCATACTGAATAAGAGTCATCGAGTTTAAAATTTGACGCGTCTCAAAAGGAGAATCGTTTTCTACTTCGCAAATCCATGCATTCACTGTAGGAGCAACTGCACCAGAAGTAGAGGCTCCACGTACAGGCTTAGCTTTAAAGAATACGTCGATGGATGTGAGCATGACTTCAGCGGCGTTGGCCACTTGTTGCGGATTCACGTAAAAAGTTTGAATATAGTTAAATCCAGACATGCATTTCCTCTTTTATTTCTATTATTTATCTACTGCTGCTGCATTGATCTTATGGTATATTAAAATTATGCTGCAAATCAAAGTTTCTAAAATCGAGTCTGATTACGTTGTAAGTACCGCTTGGATCAGTAAATTTATCAATCTGAGATTCAGCAGCTTCTCCTCGGGTTCGCGGAGTATTTGTTGTGGCGTCAGTTTGTGCAACCGAAGTAGCGGTTGTTGAAGCAGTAATATTAAGATTATTGGTGCTTGTAACAGGAAGATTAGAGTAATAGGCAAGAGTAATTGCGCCTGCTGCTCTCGAAGTTCCATCGTTATTTTCAATTATAAATCGTTTTTGCCCAGCAATATTAGAGATGATACGATTTTGTGCTTCAACATCAGTTTCAGCTTCATCAAGGCCAGCATCATAATAAAAATCGAATGACATGATGCCGTTTTCATCGCTTCGAAGGCCAGTAGTATTTGTTGTAGATGTTCTTATCTGTGAGCATTTTGAAGTTTTATCTTCTTCATCAAACGTAAACGTATGATTCGTATTAGGTTTCAAACCGGATATAGAAATTATAAACTTCTGAGAATCAACAATATATTGCTGATTAATATCACCTTCATAAACGTAATAATTATTCAACGAATTGGTAATCGTGAATGAACTTGGATTTACGTTATGTACTACACCAAGATACTCGAAGGTATTTGGATTCGATACCGTAATTGTCGAAGTTGTTACAGAATCTGTCGGATATTGCAGAAGATAACCATAAGTTCCTGTTCTGCCTTCTCCACCAAATAAGCCGCCGTACTTCTTACCCTTGTATATTCTCACCTTTACATATTGGCCTGCAGCAGGATCATGCGTCCACGTGATCTTAAATTGATCTTCAAGGAAAGTACCAGAATCAATACCAGTCGGAAATGACTTACGCTCTATGCTTCCAACGTGTTCAACACCTTTGCCATCATTTAATTGATTTATTTGATAGAGTCTAGCGATATCTGCACTGCTAATAGCGGCGGCCGACGAAGAAGTTTGAGTGGCTGTATACGGACCATTTTCTGAAGTTCCTTGATAAATAGTTGCCGAAATCGCATTGTCTCGTGCAACTACATAAAGTTCTGCTGGTCCAGAAAGACTGCTGAATCGATAAAAGAATTCTTCGAACACAGTGCCAGAATCCGAAACACTCGTACTTCTTTCTTTTTCTACTGTTGATTCTATTCTTTGAGTAACCGCAGTAAGAGTCACATCTCCTGTTGTTGTAGGAGTCGGCGTAGGAGTCGGCGTAGGAGTTGGCGTCGTAGTCGTCGCAGTAGTAGTAGTTGTAGTAGTAGTTGTAGCAGTATCTACTACAACTGCAGGAATAGGCCCAGCGGTCGCAGCACTTTGTTCTCCAATAACAAACTCGATATATGGAAGTGTTAGAATGCCATCTTCTTGCCCGTTGCCATCTGGTTTAAACTGAATATTCAACTCTCTCAGATACGGACCAAGTTGATCATTTTTAATGATAGCATAAAATTCTGGGTTTCCAATGTCTGCATAAGCATAGTCGGTGAAAGGATCTACGAAGAATCCAAACTTAAATCTATCAAGTGCCGCATCTGAGCTGCTCGGAATAAATCGTGCTTTTGCTAATGCTTCTGCAAGAGTAAACGATACGTAATACTCAAGATCTTTAATTCTCTTATCAAGACTGCCAATATCAGCCATCGTATAACGACGTTGCTGAATGCGTGATCTTTGAGAAGCACTGATAGAAGGCCTTACGGTGTAACTATTTTTTCTTTTTGCCTTTGCAGCGCCTAGAACTTTTGTATCAACAATAGCAATCATATCTGCTGAAAGCACTTCTGGAAGAGAAGGATACGGAGGAATATTGTATATTTGCAGTGTAAGAGAACTATCTTGTGAAGGAGGCACAACAGGAGAAATACCTGGTTCACCGCTTCTTATTTCAAATCCACCATTCGAATTAATAATAACTCGATCGACTCTTCCGAGATACGAACTTACGTTTGCAGATAGCGTAGAGTTAGGCACAGGGAAAAATGCGCTGGCTGCCGAGAAGTAATTCGAATTCGAAGGAAATGTAGGATTGATAATCGATGTAGAGTTTGCACCAGATGCGACAGAAGAAATATCAGTCACATAGTTGATTGTATTTGCAGCGGATGGACGAAGATCTACGCAATCTCGTACGTCATAATAAATTCCTGTGCGGCCTTCAAACTCAGGAAGTTCCATCGTATTAATGCTTGCATCGCTTACAAGAGAAGTCAGATTTGCGCTGTCATTAATGGTATATGAAGAAATTGTTTTGACGCCTGACGAGGATTGAAAAGCATCAAACTTAACAAGAAGAATATCATTCACTGCAAGTGAAGCATATCCTGTTTTTCTTACAAGTTTAGAGATATCAAGATAATCTTCGTTTTGACCAGAATCAATAAAAAACTGATTTGTGACGTCAGTAACTCCATAAGTGTTCTCTGTAAAGTAGGCTGTATTACCAGTAAACTTATGCACAGAACTACTATTTGAAGTGAGAGTAAGATTCGCTCCTCCGCGAGTAGCAGAAAGCGCAAAACCTGCAGTGTTTGCATATACGGCAAAGTATGTGGTGCCATTTACAAGGCCACCGAGTACTCCGACGCCGGCGGTATTCGAATATACAAGAGAATCTCCATTCGCGAATGGATTGTTTGTTACGGTAATAAACGCGCTAGAGGTTGCTGATCCTGTAATATCAGTCGATACGTTAAACGTAATATCTTGAACTGTGGCGTCTTTCTTGTATACTCCACGAAGGCGATAAGCATCCGATACACCGAGCGGCCACGGTCCTTGAATACCTGAGCTGTTGTTATTTGCAATACGAATTCTTGCATAGTTACCGCGATTTGATGTCTTGGCTGCAGAGCTTACGTTGTTTCTCTGTGCATTATAAACAACAGAAACAGGCATTGAAGCAGCAACGTTTGAAGTAGCATTCGCGACATTATTGCCGACATAGATCGTCATGATTTGGCTATTCGAACTGTCGACATTCGCAAACTTCGTAGCTTTGTTTGTCAAAGAAATCGGAATATTCTGCGGATAATAAAGAGTAATACTACCGCCAGTGTATGTTTTTCCTGGAGCAATGGCGAGAGTCATCAAAGTGCTGTTTGCAATCGATGTGATTTGCGCTGAAGATGTATCTCCGCCAGTAGCATTGGAAAGAAGAACATAATCTCCAGGTGAAAATTGCGTGGTAAATAATGAACTCGTTCCTACAACATTAGAAGTTGTATTATTAGCAGTACTAATAGTGCCTGTTGCAGGTCCCTGAGACTTAAAGTTACCATTCGGAATTACAATCAAATCGCGTTTCTCAGAAGTATTTAATTCTTCAGTATACGGAAAATATTCTCCAGATGTAAGATTAAGAACAACATAACCCGCAGAATTAGAAGTTTCAGATGTATTAATGGTTCTGTATTGATATGTGATGTTCGACACGTTCGAAGTAGCATTCTTTAACTTAAAAATAAGAGAAGAGTCGACTGTATCATAAAGTATTGCTTGACCAGCACTCAAGACGACGTCGGCGATCGCTTTATTACCGCTACTATAATAGATGCTTCTTACATCTTTCGTATTCTTACCGGCTTCCATCGTAATGTCGAAGAGATACATTCGATATACAGCATTTGCATTGCCTATGTCTCCACTCTGATAAACAAAAGTACGAAGTCTTGCAGTACCAATCTTTGTTCCTGCTGGAGAAATTGTGGTAGAGCCAGTGCTGATATAATTTGCTGGAGATCCATAAAGATCGACTTGACCGCCAATATCAAAGTTAAACGATCCGACGAGTTCGTCGACTTCGAAGTAGCTGCCATAACCGAGACGAGTTTGTGAAGCAGGATCATTCAGCTTGGTCGTGCCTTTATTCATGTTTTGCTTATAGTTATCGATAGTTTCAATACGAATACCGTTAATATAAGCTTTACCTGGATCGATGTTCATCTTCACAAGACTAGCAGTGTCTGAGAACGTACCAGAATCTTTCGTCAGTGTAAGGAATTGATCAATGACATAGTTGCCAGATTCTTCGTAAGTTCTTGCTGCTAACTGCCTGCCAATGATGTTATAAATCGTGTCTTGATTGATACGATATGGCCGACCATCTGCA
>Ga0181358_1001508_pt1 | contig 10664 bp, 19 predicted proteins | sample Fa13VDMM110SD_FD_130096 | JGI IMG/M metagenome (GOLD analysis project Ga0181358, IMG submission 130096) | Freshwater viral communities from Lake Michigan, USA - Fa13.VD.MM110.S.D | ecosystem: Environmental > Aquatic > Freshwater > Lake | place: USA: Michigan | collected 2013-09-24
AAGTTTTAGAAAACAATTACATAATCACAACGATTTAGACATTTAATAAATGATAGAAGGTTATATTCCTAAAGAGCAAAGAAAAAAAATTCTATTGCTTACAGATGATATTCGACTACAATCCGGAGTAGGTAACGTAGGTAAAGAATTAGTTCTTAATACATCCCATAGATACAATTGGATTAATTTAGGAGCAGCAATCGGTCACCCTGATAAAGGTAAGCGTTTTGATTTAAGTGAAGAAATTAGTAAAATAAAGGGTGTAGAAGATCCTTATGTTCATGTTCTTCCACATGATGGGTATGGTGATCCTGCTTTAATTAAGCACCTTATTAAGCACGAACAAATTGATGCTATCTTTTTAATTACTGATCCTCGTTACTTTACTTGGTTATTCCAAATCGAAAACGAAATTCGTAAGAAAACACCCATCATTTATTTAAACATTTGGGATGACTACCCAGCACCTATGTACAACCAAGCATTCTATGAGTCCTGTGATGCTTTATTAGGTATTTCGAAACAAACAGTTAATATTAATAAACTTGTTTTAGGTAAAAAAGCTAAAGGAAAAGTTATCGAGTATGTACCTCATGGGATGAACGATGAAATGTTCTTCCCAGTAGATGAAAATGATAAAAATTATAAAGATTTTAAAAAACAAGTTTTAGGAGGTAAAGAAGCTGAATTTATCCTATTTTTTAATTCTAGAAATATTCGCCGTAAATCTATTCCAGACACTATTTTAGCTTGGAAATATTTTATTGATCAATTGCCTAAAGAAAAAGCCAATAAGTGTTTCTTTATACTTCACACTGAACTAGTTTCAGATGCTGGTACTGATTTGTTAGCTGTTTCACATTATATCTTTGGTAAAGATTATAAAAATATAATTTTCTCTACTAGTAAAATTGCTGCCCCCCAATTAAACTATCTCTATAACATAGCCGACGCTCAGATTCTTTTAACATCAAACGAAGGGTGGGGATTAGCGCTTACAGAAGCAATGCTAGCCGGTACTCCTATTATAGCTAACGTAACAGGTGGAATGCAAGATCAAATGCGTTTTGAAGATGAAAATGGCAATTGGATAGATTTTGATGCAGATTTTCCGTCAAATCACACGGGTAAATACAAGAAATGTGGCAAATGGTCATTCCCGGTGTTCCCAAGTAATCGTTCGTTAGTTGGCTCACCTCCCACACCTTACATTTGGGATGATAGATGTAATCCGGAAGATGCTACTGTTCAAATCATGAACCTATATAATATGACTCGTGAAGAACGTAAAGAATTAGGCAAAACAGGACGTGAATGGGCTACAAGTGATGAAGCTGGATTTACAGCTAAACATATGGCTCAACGTGCAATTAAATACATCGATCAAACCCTTGAAACATTCCAACCCAGAGCTAAATTTGAGTTTATTAATGTTAATACTATAGAAGAAAAAAAATTACCCCACAAATTATTATACTAAATGAAAAATACGTTTTATATAAGTTCACCATTTGACACTTATTCAGGATATGGTGCACGTTCTCGAGATTTAATTAAAGCTATTATTGAAACTGGTAAGTATGATGTAAAATTGCTTTCACAAAGATGGGGTGCTACTTCTTTTGGATTTTGTGAAGATAATCCGGAGTGGACTTTCCTATTAGATTACATTTATGATCAACCTCAACTTCAAGACCAACCTGATATTTGGATGCAAATTACAGTTCCAAATGAATTTCAACCTGCCGGAAAGTATAACATTGGTGTTACAGCAGGTATTGAAACTACACTAGCTCACGGTTCATGGGTTGAAGGTATTAATAGAATGAATCTTACATTAGTATCATCTAATCATGCTAAACAAACATTCCTTAACTCTCAGTTCGAAACTCGTAATGCTCAAGGTCAACCTTTAGGACAAGTTAAAGTAGAAAAACCTATTGAAGTTCTTTTTGAAGGAGCTGATATAACTACTTATTTTCCTGATAATAAACCTTGTATGATTGATTTTGATATCCCTGAATCATTTGCTTACTTGTTTGTAGGGCATTGGTTACAGGGAGATTTAGGTGAAGATAGAAAGAATGTAGGTTTGCTCGTAAAAGCTTTCTATGAAACCTTTAAAAACCAAAAATCAAAACCTGCTCTAATTCTTAAAACTAGTGGTGCTGTTTCTTCTTACATGGATAGAAATGTTATCCTAGATAAGATTACCAATATAAAATCTACTGTAAATTCTACAGATTTACCTAATATTTATTTACTTCATGGAGAATTTAGTAATGAAGAAATAAATTCACTTTACAACCATTCTAAAGTAAAAGCTATGATTAGCTTAACTAAAGGTGAAGGATTTGGTCGCCCATTGCTTGAGTTTAGTTTAACTAAAAAACCAATTATTGTAAGTAATTGGAGTGGTCATATGGATTTCCTTAATTCCGAATTTGTATGTACTATAGAAGGTCAATTAAATAATGTACACCCCAGTGCTGCTGTAAAAGATTTAATCATGTCTGAATCTCAATGGTTCAGTCCAGATCATGGCCAAATTGGTCATTATTTAAGAGACGTTCATAAAAACTATAAAAAATATTTAGATGGGGCTAAACGTCAAGCTTATAAAAGTAAAACCGAATTTAGTTGGGATAAAATGAAAGAACAACTTGATACTACCCTTTCTACTTATATTCCAGTACTCCCTAAAAAAGCAGAACTTAAACTCCCAGAATTAAAATTACCTACTCTATAATATGGACAATTTAACTATTTGTGATCGTTGTGGCTCAGATGCCTGTTATACTCAAGAAGTAAATAACGAAATTAAACTTTACCAATGCTATGGTTGTGGTTTTATAGCTAATACCGCTATGAAACGTGACTCAGAGTTTCTAAAAGAACAAATGGAAATTCTTCCTGAATTGTACAAGGAACTAATGGGTGAAGATGATAATGGAATTATTTGGATGCCTTCAACAGTAAATATTCCTACTAAAGGTATGGTATTTGCTGATGGTACTCGTGCTAATAATTGGGCTTGGGCTGCTGTGAAATCAATCCCAACAACCGAAGAAGAAAAAATTAAATTTAAAGAAAAAGGTAAAGATTACGATTATAAAATGGACATGACTACTCTAAGCCACTTCCCAGAAAATGAGTATATGGAAGCCTTAGATTATATTGGAATTTTTGAAGCTGAGTAATTATGAAAATTAGTTATGGATTAACCGTGTGTAATGAGCACGAAGAAATTAAAAATCTTATTGAGTTTATTTTAGAACATAAACAACTAGAAGATGAAATTGTAGTTGTATATGACCAAAATCGAGTTACAGATGAGGTAATGAATGTTTTACAAAGTTACCTTTCAGTAAATTCTTACCCATTCGACTTTCAACAAAATTTTCTTGATAATAAAAACTTTTTAAATAGCAAGTGTAAAGGAGATTATATTTTTCAATTAGATGCTGACGAAGTACCTAATGAAATTCTAATAGCTAATCTTATAACCATTCTAGAATCCAACCCAGTAGATTTACTTATTACACCCCGCAAAAATTTAGTTGAAGGTTTAACTCAGGAACATATTCAAAAATGGGGTTGGAAAGTAAATGAACAAGGTTGGGTTAATTGGCCTGATGCCCAAAAACGTATCTATAAAAATGACCCTAAAATCCAATGGTCAGGTCATCAGGTTCATGGTATGGTAAGTGGGTTTGAAACTTATGCTACATTACCTTTTGAAGAAGCATTTAGTATTACCCATAATAAAAATATTGATCGTCAAGAAAACCAAAACGATCGTTATACTAAAATTGAAACAGGAGAATTAAAATGATCTCAGTTATAATTCCAACTTATAAAGAACCTGATGCTTTAGATGTTTGCTTAAATTCATTATTTAAAGGTCAAGTTGAGCAAAATGAAATTATAGTTGTTGTAGACGGATTTTATGAATTAAACAAATCAGTTTTAGACAAATACCCTGAAGTTAAAATTATTAATTTCCCAGAAAATAAAGGAGCTGTAATGGCTACAAATTGGGGTGTTTATAATGCTTCTAATGATTTTGTTTTAATAGCTAACGATGATAATGTATTTCCTAATAAATGGGATAAACGCTTAAAGACATATTGTAAAAAAGGATATGTAATTACAATCAATCAAATTGAACCTAAACCCTCAATGTTTAGGCAAACCCATATTCATGATTTTGGTCAAGACCCTACTAAATTTGATTTACAAGAATTTTGGGATTATGAAACTTCACTTTTAGTTTCAGCACCTGATAAAACAGGCTCACAATGGCCGTTTTTAATGTATAAACCCGATTTTATGGCTGTTGGTGGTTTAGATGTTTATTATCCTTCACCTCACGTTGTAGATTGGGACTTTATGATGAAATGTGAATATGTTGGGTTTGAAATGATTCGTTGTTATGATTTACACCTATATCATTTTGTAAGTATTTCAACTCGTAGAGATCCCGAAATGAATAAAATTAGTACTGAAAAAGAAATTTTAGCACACCAATTCTTTGTTCAAAAATGGGGTGAAAGAGCTATTAATGATCCCTTGGATAATTCAAAATTAATTCGTAGATTTAAATAAAAGTAAAAAAAAATGCCAAGGAAATATTTTTATTATTCACGTATTGATTCTAATCAAGAACCTATTACTACTACTATAGCACTATCTCGTTTAGCAGCAGCAAAACACTTTGCTCAACGCAAACAACTTCCTCTTAAAACATTTCTTCAATTATTTACTATATCTAAATGATCTCAGACCCCAAAATTTTAGAATTACTAAAGCAATTAGCTGGGGAAGGAGTTCAGATAAATGAATCTTCAAAAACACTAGAAGAGAGGGAAGAGAACTTATTTATAGAATTATTAAAAACTGTAGAAGCGGCTTGGGTTAAAGAACATGAAATTTATGAAAACTACGGAATTGATTTAGTAGGATTCTCTCAATATCTTTATCACGCAATTGAAACTTTAATAGTTATTAAATATGGATATTTTAGAGCAGATGTATTTTGGTGGTACGCTTTAGAACGTTTTGATGCTGATGGTAATCTTTTAGGATTAGAAGATGAAGAAGGAAAAATATACTTTTTTAAAACCCATAAACAATTTTACAAATTTTTCAAAAATCTTAAAGGTTAATTTTAAATAGGTTATATATATGTATCTCGAAACTGTAACAATGGAGAAATATTGTGTAGGGTGTGGTGAACAAATCCCCCCAAAACGAGTAAAAATTCTTCCTCATACTAAAACTTGTGTTAAATGTAGCGAAACAGGCCGTAAACGTGGTCTAAGCGTTCAAGTTGGTGAGGGAGATCATTCGTATACTGATGTTGTTATTCTAGAAGAAAAGCAATTTATTAATTATATAGTTACTGAAAATAAAATGCGTAAAAAATACGCTGGCCAATCTAAAGCCGAATTCTTCAGTACCGACGATGATGATTATATTTCTCCAGATGCTTCAGAAAATGTAGATCAAATCCAGGATTAATGCCTGATCCAAAACCCCTTAGTAAGGAAGATATCTTACGAGCAATGAATGTCACCCAATCAAATAGGGCGGCAGCACGTTATTTACACGTATCTTATATTCATTACAAAAAGTGGGCTAAAAATTATGACGCGACTGAAGAAGGTTACCCAAACCTATTTGAGCAACATAAAAATCAATCGGGTAAAGGTATCCCTAAATTTTTAAGAGCAAATGGCCCTGAACCTGCATTATTAGATATTATTGAAGGCAGAATAGATGCTTCATCATTCAACCCAGATAAACTTAAATATAGATTAATAACTGAAGGTTATTTAGCTGAAGAATGTGCTGTATGTAGATTTCATGAGCGTAGGGTAAATGATTATAAAATGCCCTTATTACTTAATTTCAAAGACAATAATAAAAAAAATTGGAATAAAGATAATATTGAGTTACTTTGTTACAATCATTATTTTTTACAAGTTGGGGATATATTTAGCGATAAACAAATTAAGGGGATTGAAGATCATGTCCCAACATATCAAAGTGATGTTGAGTGGGAATTAGACGATTACCAACGCCAACGTTTAGAAGAATTAGGTTTAATAGATAAACCTAAAGATGATAATGATCCTTATAGTTTAGTAGCTCGAAAATGAAAAAGCGTAAAAATCCTTTAGATCAAAAAAAACGTAAACACGATAAATTAGTTAATGATTATCCAAATCAAAAATCAAAACATCTTGAAAATCTAGCTACAAAAATGTTGGAGGAGCAAGAGAAAATTGATAAATTACGTGAAAAGAAAAGCAACGGAAAATTTTTAGATTTATTTTAATGGTAAAAAGAATTACAGTAAAAAGTGTTGAAGAATTTGAAGAAATGCTTCAAAAACAGGATATTAAAATATCTAAAGCTATTGTTGAAATTGCTCTTAAGAATTTAAAAAGCAAAAAACGTTTTGTCCCTATTCTTGAAGTTCACGTTCAAGAAGAAGAAACTATTTTTGATATTACTTTAGATAGAAATAATTTAGTTGAAACCCTAAAACAAAATTTAGCAATATTTGAAGCACACGAAGAATACGAAGGATGTGCCCGTATTGTTGCTGCTATTAAAGAGTTAGAAACCAAAAAATAAAAGTTATGTTTTATACTTACAACCGTAAAAACCTCGAATTCAAACGATTAGGTTTTAAACAATATTTAATCGTAATATTTGTTTTATTTTTAACTTATACTGCGGGTCGTTTTATCCAAGTAAATCATCTTACTCTATATGAGAAAGAATTTATTATTTATATGGATCGAAATTATTTTAGTCAGGATGCTTTAGTTCAAACTATAAGTAAAAAAAATCTAAAATTCCCACACATTGTTTTGGCTCAAGCAACATTAGAGACAGGTGGTTTTAAATCTAAAATATTTAAACAAAACTATAATTTATTTGGGATGAAACAATCTCATCGTCGTCCTACTACCTGTAAAGGTACTAAAAACGGACACGCATACTATGATCACTGGGAATCATCAGTTGAAGATTATGGTTATTATCAGGCAACAACAGGTTTAGTTAAAGCCAGAACTGATCAACAATACTACAATATGTTATCACAAATGGGTTATGCTGAGGATCCTAATTATATTTTAAAAGTTAAAAAATTAGCCGAGGAACTTAAAGACAAATTCTAACATATTTATAACTGTTCAGTTATTACTAATGTTAATTTATTCTTTAAATGGCTAAAATTAAATCTCAAACCATATCTTCTTTCCAAGAAAAATCAGATGTATCTCGTCCTGGTGTTCATGCTAAAACTAAAACATCTAGCCTTAAAACTAGTAAACTTTATAAAAAAGCCTATAGAGGGCAAGGAAGATAATGTCAAAGTCAGAGAAAAAACGAATAATAGGTAAAAAACCTAAAAGTAAAAATACCCAAATTAAATTCGAAAAACGAATAAAAAATAATCACGATGTGATAAACAAATTACAATAATATGGAAACAATTTTAGTGTTAGTAGCTGTTATTTGGGCTTGCTATACCATCTTTTCTTCCGTATTTTGTAAGCCAATCAAATGTATTAATAATAAATGTAAATGTAATTGTTATGAGTAAAGTGTCAAGTAAAGCCCGTTATATCGCGTTTCAAGAATGGTATAAATGGGCTAGCCAACGCTACACATCTATGAAGCGTAAGAAGAAGGTACGTCCCGACCACCTAGCTTACGGTACAGAGAATGATAATTAAACCTATGGATGTTCTTTACATGCTAGATGATAAAGATCTAGCTATGATTGAACCTATGGATTTAAAAAATCTTTGCACAGCTATATCATTAGACTTGCAACTTAAAAATGAAGAAGATGAGCGTGAAGGTACTGGTTATAGGAGAAGTTTGCACTGATAAATTCGTTTACTGCGATATTAAACGATTATCACCGGAGGCGCCAGTCCCAGTTTTAAACCCGATTAAAACGGTTAAAAATCAAGGAATGGCTGGAAATACTATAGCTAATATTAAAGCTTTAGAATCTAGTTATTATACAATGCTTTTAGGTCAACTCGAAACTATTACTAAAACTCGTTATGTAGAGGAAAAATCTAACCATATGTTCCTTAGAGTAGATGAGGGTGAAGATAAAATTACCCCGTTTAAATGGTCTCTAATGGTTGATACAATGTTAGGTGAAGCAGACATTGTAGTTGTAAGTGATTATAATAAAGGATTTCTTACTAATGGTGATTTAAAAGAGATAGCTCGTAAATCTAAACTATCAATTTTAGATAGTAAGCGCAAATTAACAAATGATATTGTTAAAGGATTTACATTTATAAAACTTAACGAATCTGAATCTAAAAACAATCCAGATTTAACAACGGGTAATATTATAGTTACTTTAGGTGCTAAGGGTGCTTCATATAAGGGAGAATTAATCCCACAAACCAATCCAAAAGAAACTATTGATGTAAGCGGAGCTGGTGATACTTTTACTGCTGCTTTTATTCTAAATTATTATAAACATAAAGATGTAGATAAAGCTATTACTGAAGCTAACATAGTTGCTTCTATAGTGGTTTCTAAACGTGGTGTAGTAACTCACTCATCATGGTTGTAATATGATATTACTTAATGAAAAAATAATCTTTATTCATATTCCTAAAACCGGGGGTGTATCTGTAGAAAATTTTTTTATTAAACTTTATGGTTATGAAAGAAATCCACTTTTACTAAATCATAGTTATGGAGTATTTATAGATTCAAATAACGATAGATCTACTATATATCCCCATATGCATTGTACTTTACCACAAGTACTCCAAATAGCTAAGCAAAATAAAATCCAAGTAGATAATACCTGGACTATATTTTCTATAATTAGAAACCCTTACTTTAAGCTCATTTCAGATTTCTTTTATCAAGATGTCTTACCGTTTAAGTATCACTACCATACTCTACCAGAAGTAAATAAAAAATCTTTTATAGATTATTGGGTTGAGGCTTATTTTAGAAGTGACAAAAATTTAAATTATCATTCTAATCATTCTTTATCACAACATAAATTTTTTGAGGATTGTGATTTAGAATGTAAGATATTTAAATTTGAAGAAGGACTTAATACTGCTATTAAATCTTTAGGATTTCCAATAACCGAAAAATTTCCAAGAGAGTTAGACCCAGCTATTATGTTTAACATACCTAAACCTGATTACAAAGAATTACTTACTAAATATTTAATTGAAACTGTAAATGAAAAATATAGTAGAGATTTTAAAGAATTTGGATATGAAATGTTAAATCCCTTGGATTTCGCATAATAATTTATTATATTTATATTATATATAAAATTTACGCAGTTATGCTTAGAGGACAAATAGGACAAGACTTTTCTAATTATAGTAATCAATCTATAGCACCCGAACCTACTTCAACTCGTTTTGAAGTTAATATTCCTAATCTACCTAAATTTAAAGAAGACTGGGAAAAAAATAAAGCGGTTACTATTCCTAACCTATTTCCTGACTCCTTAGTCCTAGATCTATGGAATCATTATTTTAATCAATCTGATGATTGGTGGGATCTTATAGTTCACCCTGACCCGGATTTTAATTATGATCAAAGTAGAGTAGATAACCCTAATTATTACCATATGTACAACTCACGTCCAGGTGATCCTACTTTGGAATCTAGAGTTAACTATGCTCGTAATATAAATAATCAAGGAGGGTTTAGTTATTACTATAGACGTACTAATAATCAACATCCATACCTACAGATTTTCCAAAGTCCAAAATTTGTTCAACTTTTAGAATATGTTACGGGATATAATAATCTTATAGCTAATGTAGATAGAACTTTCATTTCTAATTACGGACCGGGACATTATAATGGACCTCATACTGATGGTGCTAACGGACGAATTGCATTTGTTTACCATTTATCTAAAGACTGGCTTCCAGGATATGGAGGTTTATTTATGGGAATGGATTGGGACTGGAAAACTGTAAATAAAACTCTTAGCCCTCCATTTAATACATTAGCTATATTTGATACATCTGGTGGTGATCAAGGCGGTTCCCCACACTTAGTAAGTGAAATAGCTCAAGGTTGTAATAATAAAAGAATTAGCTATACAGGCTGGTACGAATAATGAAAGAAATAGCTATATTTGGCTCTTATTGCAATACTAAAGAAAAACTAACAGCTTTAGAAAAAAGTATTACTAATGCTAAAACATTAGGTTTAGACGTTTTAGTATTTGGTAGATACCCAATCCCTGAGTCTACCCAAAAAATGTGTGACTACTGGGTATTTGATAAATCAAACCCAGTAATGCTAGATCGATCACTTAATCATTGGTCTATGTCTCATGGTAAGTACATTTCAAATTGGTTTTATGATTATGGATATGCTGCTTTAGAACAAATTGTAAAAGCTTTAGGATTTGTTAAATCATTAAACTATGATGTTGCTTATTGGTTAGTGTATGATGTCGATTTAACTCATTTTCAACCATTTAGAGAAGTTTGTTTAGATAAACTTCAAACCTATAATGCAGTTTGCCATTTATTTAATCCTTCAAGTCATGGTCCTGCTAAAGGTATAGATGGAACTTCAGTTGGATTTAAAGTACAAACAGCTTACGATAAATTAAA
>Ga0181358_1001510_pt1 | contig 10659 bp, 10 predicted proteins | sample Fa13VDMM110SD_FD_130096 | JGI IMG/M metagenome (GOLD analysis project Ga0181358, IMG submission 130096) | Freshwater viral communities from Lake Michigan, USA - Fa13.VD.MM110.S.D | ecosystem: Environmental > Aquatic > Freshwater > Lake | place: USA: Michigan | collected 2013-09-24
ACGCCCAAATAATGATTTGTCTGCCATAGTATTAGTTTAAATTATTTTAAATAAATATCAAAATTTATAATAACCAAGTTAAATCTTCGTCCTGACCTCGATGACCGGTTTCCATAGACCAGCCTGCCTGCTTCATATTGCCTGCTGCATTATAAGCTCCAGCTCCTTTACCAAAATAGTCTAAAGTTTTTCTATTTAAGTCCATACCTTGCTGACGAAGTTTCAATGCAGTATCTCTAATCCATAATCCAATACAAAAAGCCAATACAAGGTCATCATTATAACCATGTTGTGCTTCAGGTCTTGATCCATTCCATATAAATACAAACAATTCTTCCATTAATCGACGACTTCGAATTACCGGAATTCTTTCTCTCATGTAAGTGTCTAATTTAGAAATAACTAAAGGACGAGTGCGAGATGAAGTTGTAAATCCTGGTGTCATTTGTGACGTGTCTTTTAAATCAACATATCTAGATAATTGTTGAGATACATCTGATATTTGACCGTCTTTAGGAGAATAATATAAATTTTTATAATTTCTATCTATTGCTACTTGAATTGAAGCCCAGCCTACATTAGCATTTTCAATTACTAATAACGCATCATTATATTCAGTTGCTATATTTACTAAGAGATTGCCATAGTCTTTGGTATGTATTTGTCCTTTGTATTCTGCAACTTGAGTTATTGATTCTACATCAATTACGTGAAATGCTGAATAATCAGCTCCGTCTCCACGAGCAACGTCAGCTACTATAATATAATCTCTTGTGTAATCTGGTTGTTCCCAAATCCATAAATTTCCGTCTACACCTCTTTTTTCAATTGGATCTTGAACGGTAGTTTGATTATACCATTGTAATAAAGCTCCTTCAATTACTGTATGACCTGATGAAATAAAATCGCAATCACATTCTTGAGCAGCTCCTTTAGGTCCTAATAATTCATCTTGTTTATCACGCCACGATTGATTTCTATCAGGATGTACTGACCAATGCAATCTAATTGTATTAAATCTATTTCGACCTTCTTCAGCTCCTACCCATGTTTTATGAAAAAAGTTACCAGTGCCATTAGGTGTTGATAATATAATAGCTCCACCTCCTGTTGCTAGAGTTTGTTGTGCTGATATCCAAATTTCTTCTACATTTGAAATAAAAGCAGCCTCATCTATAATCAATAAAGACAATGCTTCTGAACGTCCAGAGTCTCCTGATGAAGAAGTTGCTTTAATTTGAGAACCATTATTTAAACGTAAAGACAATTTATTATCTTCCATTGCTGGTAATCTCAGCCAAGAAGGTAAATTTTCATACATAACTTTTACCTTCAATACTAAGTTCTTCGCTACTTCTTGTTTAGTTGCAATTACTAATATATTTTTATCACTAAAAAATGTCATTAACCAAAGTGCATAGCCTGCAGATAATGTTGATATACCTAATTGCCTAGATTTTAATATGATGTTATAATCATTGTCTCGTAAGCCTCTTAAGGCATCTTCTTGAAATGGATACAGATGAAAAGGAATTTTACCTTTTTGTGGGTGTTGAATCTGACAATACTTTTTCATGAAATGCACAGGATCAGTTGCACATTTCTTGTATTCTTCTCTTATAATATCCTTTAAGGATTGACTCATAACTTATTTTTTAAGTGAAATTTTCCAAAGCATTGTGCCTTGAAAGTATGTATTTAATTCAGAATTAACACCTACGCCAATTCCATATATACGATCGTTTTTAGTTTTCAATAACAAATTACCACCTACTGTTAAATATGAAGGGCGTTGCATACCTAATGAGCCTCCAACGTATACTTGGTTTTTAGGTAATTCTTTTAAATAAATTTTATTGTCAATTGTAACTTTATTAACTTTTGCGTCCCATGTTCTTCCTAATAATATATTTCTAGAAATAGAATCAGTGACTGCGATATATCCTAAACTATCTTTTAATTTTAAAGTATCTTTATAAACATTAACAGCATAATAATCTTTAAGAATTGCATTTGTGTCTACATTTGCTGGAACGTCAATATAAATAGGAACATCATGATAAATGTCTTTACCTGTTTTATAAACATTATGAGTTACTGGAATATACGTTGTATCAATTTCTTTTTTGATAACTTCATATTTTTTACCATCAATTTTAATAACTTCTTTACCTTTATTAGAAGTAGTTGAGCATGAACGTTGCATGACAATAATGACTACTAGAGCCAATATTATCAAGTAATTGAAATTTTTTTTGATTAATGAAAGCATAATTACTACCTTTTTATTTATAATAAATATAAGGCTAGTAATTACTTAAGAAATTAAAGCGGGAGGTGCAGGGGTTGATGTTACACTTCCTGCAACGGCTTGTCCTGGAGGTGTTATAATAGTTGCTGATTTAATGTAAGCATCAATAGCAGTTGCCAATTCTTTAGCAAGCTCTCGTTGAGCAGTTGCCATATCTGATTTTGAAGCTGACATTTTTTGAAACGCTGCTAATATTTGAAGTTCTAAAACTGGTTTAATTAAAGGCATATTATTTATCTTTTATAGGTCCGCCAGTTACCCAAGCATTACATGTTCTTGAACCAGCACATTTGAATTTATACATTGTACAATATCCTAACTTTCCAGCTTCTATTACATCCCAAGCATCTTGAGTTGCGCCTTGAGTATCGTCTGTTTCTTCAGGAGTTGAAACATCTTCTCCTTCCATTCTAGGTTGAAAAGTATCTTTTGCATCTATTTCTTCCGAGCTAGCTCCTAATCCTTTAGCAATGCAATCTAATATTCTTGTTGTAATATTAAATGCAGCACATGAATTGCATCTAGCAGATTTAACTTCATCCATTTGTGTATTTGGATCTAATTTCCATATACTTGCCTTTTCTTTCCAAAATTTAATATTTGGATTGTTAGGGTTTAATGGGCCATAGCCATATTTGTCAATAGCAATTTGTCTATGCTTTAAATTGACTTCTACATTTTGAGTAGCTACTGGACACTTTGGAGCTTCCTCTTCAACTTCTTTTAATATGTGTTTTAATTTAATCATCTTATTTTATTTTTAAAATAGATTCTTTAAGCATAGATTCTAATTTTTTATTTACTGATTCTTTAGTTGCAAACGGAGGGCCTACATTAATATCTCCTTGATCGTTTCCACTTAATTTATCTTTAACAGCATTTAATTCAGGGCCGCCTACTTTTGGATCGAATTGAGGCATATCTTTACGTGCTGGCGCATCTGGATTATTAGGCAAATTGCTTAAATTTTCTCCTACTTTTTGTGCAATTGCAAGTCTTAATTGATATATAGCACCATCAGAGCTAGGTTTACCAGGTCCTACTTTATCTTTTACTCTATCCGCTAATGCGCCTAGCCATTTTAATACAATATTAATATCTTTATTATCTCCTGCAGTTAAATCTTCCATCATTTGATCATTAAGTAAAGCTCCGGGAGCTCCGGCATCTGTTTGCTTATTAATATTAGACATAATCATTTTAGCTATATCTACAGATCCTTTGCCCATAATGTTAGTTTTAAACCCTTCAGATTGAGATGGTATATCTTTACCAGGCCCTAAATCAGCAGCAATCGCAATTTGTGCAGCTGCTAGTTTTTCATTAGTGTCCTTTCCAGGCCATTTAACATTAGTTCCTGAAATTTTAGCCTTATAGCCTCCAATTGAAATAGCACCTGACCATCGATGGTGCCCGTCAATAATTAAATCTCCAGAAGTTACAACTCCTTTAGCTGTTGGTCCGGAAGAGATAGCATCTGTAAGAGTTTTAGCTGATCCTAATGGATATGATACTGATTTCATCAAATCAATTTCACTTTGAGTTGGTTTGAAATCCATTGCCATTCCATCTGCTGTGGTTACAGCAACAGTATCGTCTGTAACTGATCCGTCTGTTTGTGGATTAAGTAAAATATCTTTACGTACCACGTCAGATTTACCTTCAGGAGTATCTAAAAATGCTCTAGTAGCTGCAGGGCCTGCCTTAAATGCTTTATTTAGTTCAGCTGCTAATTCTTCTTTAGATTTAGCTTCTTTTAAAATACCTGCCAATTTTTGTAATCTAACCGACTCTTTTATTAATTCTTGTTTCATTTTATTTTATTTTATTTTACCACATTCTGCAACTCCAATATCTAGCCTTCCATCTTGGACCTGGATTAGTATCACATTTATGTCTAGCTCTAAATGACTTCCTTCGAGCTGGATTACCTTTTTTAATTTTCATTCCAGGTTCGCCAAATCCTACTTTTACAACATTTCCTTTGTCATTTTTAACATAAACAGCACGCTTTCTAGGGCCTCCCGGAGTGTAAAATGGTTTGCCTAACTTAACCTTTCTACCTCTATATTCAGCTTCGATTAACGGCTCAATATCGTTTTTTTTTGACTCAATATAAAGTTCAGTCGGAGATGTTTTAGGCTGTTTCATTTTTTTATCATAGTCGCCCATATTAATTCCTTTTTGTTGAGCTTTACTTCCAAATGACATATCTTCCAACTCTTTTTCAGTATATTCTTCAATTTCATTTTCATACCAACCAGCAGCTAATACTGCATTATTCATAGCCTGTGCTATGTCATCTTGATCGATATCTGGAAATTTTTCAAATCCTAATTCATAAAACTCATCCCAATCATCATCATCAGCTAACGCCTTTAATTTCTTTTTATTTGAATTAAAAAATGTTTCAACTTCATCTTTTAACGAAACCTCTTCACTTTCACGTAAATTTACAGATTCTTTTACAATTTTGCGAACTGCCATTCTAACAATATGCTCTTGAATTTTATGATCTAATAAATCATAAATTTCTTCTGGTTCGTTAGATAAAATTTTATGAAATGCTTTATCCGCTGCATCCGCTTCGGCTTCTGCTTGTTTTAATTTTTTTGCTTGAGCAATTAGTGCAGGTTTTGCCTTTTCTCTTTTAACTGGATCTGTTGCATTGACAAACGCAGTTTTAAGAGCAAGCATTTTAGTTTCTTCTTCTTGCATTGCAAACATTTTAGCTTGCAATACTTCTGTTGCTTTTTTTAATTCTTTTGAAATATTTGGTGTCATCTTATTATTGATTTAAATGCGTCATTAATACGCCGCTCATCGCTGCTGCGTGATTTGAAATATGATTTATAGATTCTGCATCTAATGTATGTTTTCTTTTAGTGTAACCTATACCTAAATATCCAATAAACTTACCGTCTATTGTTTTAATAGAAAAAAAGTAACCTGATTTGCAGTTATGCTCTTCGGCAATATATTTCAATCCAAAGGTAGGTATTTTTTCATCTTTAAAATCAGATATTTCAATTATATCATTTTCTAATAACTCGTTAATTGACTTAGAAAATAAATTAACTGGAATATTTTGAAAATTAGATTGAATAGAACTTATTCCAGCATTTACCGTCTCGTAAAATATAGAAAATTTAGCAATTGATCTTCCGGTTGGATAAAAATGACCTCCATTATGAAATTGAGCAATCCAAACTCGATCAGCTTTAAATTCATCTTTGATATGATCTATTTTATCAGTTATTAATTTTGAAACTTCTAAAGTTTTTTCAACCATATCAGCAGGTTTCTTTTTTCTATCTAAATAACTTTTAACTAACATTATTAATATAGGCCCTGCGACACCAGTTAAAAATGCAACTATAATTGGACTAAGTGATTGAAACATTATCTTCTATATTAGGGTTTTTTAATTTATTAATAAAGTTTTCTTTGAACTGTTTAAATTCTTCTTCAATTTTTTCAGCAATTTCATCTCCTGTCATACCACCTTGCCAATGTTCAGTAGTACCGTCGGCATTAACAAATGCTAATGGATTTTTAAACGCAGCTGCTAATTCAATAGCTTCTTGTTCAGCATCCTTTAACCAAGCTTCTGCATTTTTCAATATTCTTTCTTTTTCATACTCTTCAAATTTTCCTTCGATACGTAAATTATGCTCAAAAGAAACTTGACACTCAAAGCAATGACCTTCTAATTTCCAAAACTTTACATCTAACCTAGGATTACTCATAGGCTCGCTACATTTAGGACAATGTGAAGGCATTCTTGAAGCTTCGATAAGTGAACGAATTTCATCCATTTTACCTTTCTTAATTTTAAATCCTTCTCGTTGTTCCCATTCAATACCATCACTATCAACCCAAACATCGCCTGTGTTATGTTTTTCTTGAACAGTTTTAGTATCAGCAAACCCAATCGATTGTTTAGTTTGAGTTTTGTGAGTTCCATCAAGCATTTTCTTAATAGCGTCTATATTACGTAACTTAGTACTCATTATTGTGTATTTATTTATAATAATTATTTTACTTTCTAAAAGATGTCGCTAATCCACCCAAAATAAATTTTCCGGTAATTTTAAATGGCTTTTTAGAAATTTTCGGATCACGAATTACAATACCTTCATGTTCAGATACAGGTCCTAATGGAGAATTTAATTTTTCTAATACAGCATCTCCTAATTTCATAGTAGCCATATAAATTACATATCCATCAACTGCAGATTTATAATCTTTAGGATCTTCAATATATTCAGACAATGGAGTTCCTTCTGAAATTTTAATTAATACATCTTTTGACAATGCAGAAATTTTCTTACCGTCAACAGTCTTAATTTCATTCTCTGGAATAGTTGCTTGAGCTAACCATTGAGAAAGAGTTTTAGTTTCTTTTTTGTCTCCGTAATTAACTGTATATTTTTTATTTAACGCTCCTGTTAAGTCTGGCTCTCCATCTAATGTAGTTGGAATAGAACCTAAAACTTCATATCCGTTTTTAGAGGCTACTGGAACTAAATTATTTAGTAAATCTTGTAAAGCTGGTTTGGAATATTTAATTTCTTTAGTAGCTCTTCTTTTAGGAGTTACTTGTTCAATTTCTAATAATCCATGAACTGCTAAGAAATTTTTATTATAAGACAATACATTAGTCGATCCAGCTACATATTCCAAGTTAAACATGATATTTGGGTTATCCCAAAGACCTAATTTTTTAAGAGCTGGAGTAATTGCTGATAAAGAATCATTGAAAATATCTAATACAGTACCACCTACTTTAATCATTCCATGTCCAGCTCCAAATCGATCTTCTAATTCTGCTTTGGTAATACCTTTTACGTCTAAAGGTTTATTAGAACCTCTATCCATTACAAACACTTTTTTACCATCTAATGTAATTAAACGAATTGAAGCATTTACTCCATCAATTTTAACTGACGCAGGTCCTTTCTTTAAATAATCAACAGATTGTGCAAAAACTTTAACTAAATCTTTTCCTGATTTTACTCCGTCAATATTAAATGGATGAGCCATATGACCTCCAGCGCCACCTTCTTTAAGTAGTGACTCTTGAATATTTTCTTGAGTTAATAATTTTGTTAAATCTAACGATTCACTCCACCATTTTTTAGTAAAGATTGAAGTTTGATTTTCTGATACTTTACTTTTTAAATTCTTTTTTTTCATAATTTCTGCAATAAATGAAGATTTAGATTCATTTATGTTTTCTAATTTATCAAATATCATTTTAGCAGTTTTTTCAGTATACCAACCAAACGCTGCTTTGAATAATTTAATTTTTTGAGATCTTGGAACTGATTTATCTCCTAAGGCTTTTCGTAAACTAGTTCCTGACATTTCTCCATATCCTGGAACTTTTATTGAAACGTGAGGTGCTACTACTAAATACCCATGTTTATCAAACCCTTGTAAATTTGCTTTATGTTTACTGTATTCTTGAAAATATGAATCACTTCCATCTTTTTTAGTTCCTATTTTAAATCTAGGATCTTCTTTCATATCTTTTGCACCTACTAAAAATACTAACGCAGTATCTTCAGGTTTAAGTTGTGCTGTAATCTCCTCCGCTTTATATGGATTCTTTACCTGTACAAGCCTATCATTAAAACCGTAATTACTTATTATGTCGTATTTTTCTTTGAAAGAAAAGGGCGATTTAATCGGGTCTACGACATTCGAAGTTACTATGTAACAATTTTGAGCGCCAAATTGAGATTTTAACCATTTGAATGCTTCTGCGTGATGTTTTCCAAATGGCTGAAATCTACCTGGATATAATGCTATTATGTTTTTAATCATTTTTATAAATTTTATCCTAATGATGCTGTTTTCCAAGAGGTACCGTTGTGTATATACAATTTATTTTCTACTGTATCAAAAAATATTGATCCAGCTGATATACTGCTTGATGCTATTGGAATTAATGTTGAAGTTCCTTGCAATGAACCAGTTATACTTCCTAATACCCTTAATGAACCGGTAATTTGTACTTGATTTCCTGAAGCAAATATTAAATTACTTCTGTTAGCATTGGAAGTTCCATTTCCTAATATAAATGCTGCTTCTTGTGACGATGCTATGTTGAATGCTCCTTGAGCGTGTTGATAACTGGCACTTGTTATTGTATTATTTCCTTCAGCATGAGAATATGTGCCGCTAGCGATAGTTTGCAATCCTTCGGCATGAGAATACATTCCTACTGCTTGAGTAGCTTGACCTTCGGCATGAGAATATGAACCGCTTGCTTGAGTAGACTGGCCTTCAGCATGCGAATATAAACCAACAGCATTAGTGCTGAGTCCTTCAGCATGAGAATATAAACCACTAGCGACAGTACTAAAACCTTCAGCGTGAGAATATTGACCACTTGCTATTGTCAATCTTCCTTCAGCGTGAGAATACTCACCACTTGCTGTTGCAAATCTTCCTTCAGTGTGAGAATAATCACCGCTTGCTTGAGTAGCTTGACCTTCAGCGTGAGATCCAAATCCAATTGCTTGAGTAGCCGATCCTTCTGCGTGAGAATATACTCCAGTTGCAGTTACAGTTAATCCATTAGCTAAAGAACCAGTAATAACTACATTTTGATTTAATGGATTTATATTAGATGTTATTTGGGCAAAAGATGCTGTCACAGCATTTGTCGCTGAACCAGATAACGAGCCTGTAAATGAATTTACTGTAACGCGTGTTATTAAAGATCCAGTACCATCATATAATTGACCAGATGATGATACCTGCATCAAATTTATAAATGAAGCTGATATCTGTTGATTTGCTAAATTTTGTATTGCCATTATTTACTTCTTTGTAATAAATATCTTGATAAAAATTAAATGCGATTTAAACTATTAAGCCATGTCGTCTCCAGGGTTATAATTATTTAGTCGAAAATCTCCTATTCCAGAAGATGCTGATGCAGCTAAAGTTCTACTAGACATAACTGCAAAGTTTGCAAACTTTGCTTTGAATTGAAATCCATTTCCAGTATTTCCAGCTGATTTAAACGTTTTAAAAAACGCATAATCTAAATTAACAACATTAATCGTATCTTGCGATCCAGTCGGTATAGTAATTGTTGCTTTAAACGGAGTTGATACTGATTTAGCACCAGCGGTAACAGCAACGGTAGCCGGAAGAGTAGCAGTTGTCGGAACACTTAAAATAGCTCCAGGTACTGGCGCATATGCAATCGAGCCTGATACCCCTGCTACATAACCAACATCCGTAGCAGCTGGATCTTCATTTCCAGATAGCCCAAAATAAGTGTAAGAACTAGTAACAGGTCTCCATACTGTAAATCGTAATGCTAACACTAAAGCAGCGTCATCACTTGCAGGTATTGACGCTGAATCTTTCTCTACAAGTATATTACCAAATACAGTAATTGTATTTTCAAATGGCAATGAATAATAAGACAAATCAGGTATAATGGGTTCATAACTTAGATATCGATTAGATAAAGGTTGAGTTAATGAAGCTGAATTAATTGCTGTTCTACAGTTAGCTTGGCTATATGCCAGTTGCAACTCTTGAATATTATCCGTATGCATTGGTATACCATTTGATCCGAAATTGACATCGATAGGAGTTGTTTGAAGATATAAAGCACGACCGATATTTTTACCGTCAGTTAATCCTATCGCAGTATTCATCATAACTTGCGAAGTTGTATCTGAAGAGCCTGACCATGCAATAAATGCCGAAGCTGTTACATTACCTACAGTATCTAAACGAAATTTAGTTTTAACTCCATCATAATTTAAAATTTCTAATTTGTTATTTGACGAGCTTATAAATGTATTGTTATTACCAATAAAGAAATTAGATGCTGAAATTTGTAAATTGCTATTCGAGCCTGATATAAAAGCACCACCAATATTTCCTAAAAAGAAGTTAGATGATGAAATTTGCAAATTGCTATTCGAACCTGATATAAAAGCACCACCAATATTTCCTAAAAAGAAATTAGATGCTGAGATTCGTAAGTTATTGCCTGAACCTGATATAAATGCGCCAGCAGTATTTCCTAAAAAGAAGTTAGATGATGAAATTTGTAAATTTCCGCCTGAACCTGATATAAATTGACTTGCGTTTCCTAAAAAGAAATTAGATGCTGAGATTCGTAAATTTCCATTTGAACCTGATATGAATTGACTTGCGTTTCCTAAAAAGAAATTAGGTGTTACTAAATTAATATTAGATCCAGATATTGTAGCAGCATCAGAAACTTTTAATACAAATGCACTGTTACCAAATGATATTTGATTGTTATCATCTTTTTTAAATAAAAATTCTCCTGAAGAGCTTATGTA
>Ga0181358_1001511_pt1 | contig 10658 bp, 13 predicted proteins | sample Fa13VDMM110SD_FD_130096 | JGI IMG/M metagenome (GOLD analysis project Ga0181358, IMG submission 130096) | Freshwater viral communities from Lake Michigan, USA - Fa13.VD.MM110.S.D | ecosystem: Environmental > Aquatic > Freshwater > Lake | place: USA: Michigan | collected 2013-09-24
AGGAGGGATTGCCCAATAATCCCTGTAGGAGTTTTTGGTACTGACGTGATTCAGCCACATGACCGACCTTTTCCCAAATTGAGTGGAAAAGCAAAACTTATTTTTTGCGAACCGATTTATGTACAAAGTACGACCAGCCCTAGTAACTCAGAGAGAAAAGACGACCCTATTTACTGGCGTCAGATAACCGACAAGTTTATGAAAAAATTAGCCGATGTTACTGGTCAGGAATACTGTGATAAGTATTCAACAAAAACACGAGCAGAATACAAAAAGATTTTTGAGAATTCTTAACAGTAAACTGATGTAAATGAAATGACATCACCCAACACGGGGATTTTACAGAATCTCAATAGTTTAAAAATAACAGACGCGCAGATAGACCCATTTGGTTACTGCAACGCTAAGTGTTGGTTCTGTCCAGTCAGATATAAAAAGAACCCAATTCACGCTGCTAAACACATGTCCGTTGACTTGCTCGACAAGATATTTTCTGAATTAGATAAAGAAAAAAACAAAAAAGACGGTGTGGTTGACCCCAACTTCAACCATTTTTTTACAGCCCACTATAACGAGATATTGCTTTATAAACATTTAGAATCAATGCTTTTGCTTGCTAAGTGTTACGGTCTGAAAACTATGATTCTTTCAAACGGCGTAAACCTAACTGAAGAAAAAGTTGAAATACTCACAAGAAATAGGGAAGTTATAAGTGGAATAAACTTAAACATCCCCGCTTTTGAAGAGGGTTTATGGCAAGACCGTTCTGGCGTCACTAACCGAAGTTTTGGTGACATCGTAGAAAATGTTAATAGAACCATGAAAGCATTTCCCGAATACACCAAGAACGGCGCTTTTTCTATTGGTGTAAACATTCCGACTGCGCCAGCCCTTGAACAAAACGGCGGATGGATGGAGATGATGGAAAATGCTCCAAAGATAGATATGTCTGAAAATGGTGAATCATCACAGCAGGTCGCTATCGGCAAATCCTTATTCAAAGGTCTCAATGTCTACCCAGTTGAGTCGCTCGTGGACAGGGCATCAATACTTGCGGAATATAAAGTTATCAATAACGCCAAGGCAATAGAAAGATTCAAAGGCGAAAAAACAAAAGTAGTTGACTGCTCTAACGGTGCCATTGGGCGAATATACGGATGGCTTCATGTCAATGCCGTTGGAGAAACATTCCTATGTTGTAATGACTATGAATTTGATTATGTTTTTGGAGACATGAATGGAGAATGTTTAAGCGATATTTGGAGAAGCGAAAAACATGCCGAGATGATAGATAGAGCGCTGGGTTCAATCTGTGTATCCTGCGCGAGCGCAAAGTGGGAATAAATGGCATCAATATTCATTCAGATACCCTCCTACAGGGATTTTGAACTTCCCCTTACAGTAAGTGACTGTATTAGGAAAGCGAGTGGTAAAAATCAACTTCATTTCGGGATACATAACTGTGTTTCTTTTCCTGAAGAAGTGACACTGTCAGACAATACAGAAACATTCGCGAAAATCTCTTGCGCAACAAGTATCGCGCCAGAAAATATTGGTCTACAGCAGGCTAGATATATTGCAAACGAGTTCTATGACGGCGAAGATTATTATCTACAAATAGATTCCCATATGAGGTTTGTTGAAAACTGGGACACAATTCTCGTAGAAGGTATTTTGAGATACCAAGAAATGGGACTACCCAAACCATTAATAACACAGTACCCACCCACATATGGCTATGACGACGACCTGAAAGAAAGAGAAATCGCTGTAACGGATTTCTATCAATGCGGCATATGGTTTGGTGAAAACATACGACAATTTGAAGACACCTTAATACCATCCCAAACTGCAATGGTGATGTCCGATAATTGTGGTTTCATATCATCAGTATCAGGCGGTTCAATATTTACCTTAGGGGGCTTTGCCAAAATTAAGCCAAACCGAAAAATAGCGTTTTGGGGAGAAGAACCGCTGATAGCCGCCCGAGCATTTACCCATGGGTTTGACCTTGTCATGCCATTCGCTTATACCGTGTTTCATCTTTATCACTCCCAACAGCCATTTGAAAAAGTCAGAAGACATCACGTTTGGCAAGACCACGAAGAAATATGGACTAAAATGGATACTGAATCAAAGGAAGAATACAGAAAAATATTTGAAAATAGAGAAGTAGGCGAATTTGCTTTAGGTACTGAGCGGACACTTGACGAATACGAAGAGTTTTCTGGTCTGGATTTCAGAAACAGGAAAATAGTCGGTACTTTCCAGAATAGAAGAATTAAGGGTTAGAATATTTTTATGAACATTTATTCCGCTTCAACACCCCACATCGGTAAAAAGGAAGTTGAAGAAATAGACGCCTTGGAAGACATCCATCTTGGTGGGGGTGTGGTTCATTTCAAGAATGCCGTTGATGTTAGGCAATCAATCACGACGCCTTGGATAGATGCAAACGCACAGTCAGCACACGAACAACGTTGGAAATATCACAAAGATTCAGATGGTCAGACCTACGCCATAAATGAAGACGGCAACAAGTTCTCCTTAGAACAAATAGAGGAAGTACCAGTTCGTGTTCTCCAACCCGTGACTGAATCAACTGACCCACAAATGGTTGAGATTTTCCGTGATTGGGAAGACCAAATCTACAAATGCCTCATAAAGTACGCCCATCGTTTTCCATTTGTTGTAGGAACAATATGGTGGCGCAGTAGGGGTCATCTACTCAGATACGACAAAGGCGACTACCTCGGCGTACACAACGACAATGACTCCAATTACCGTGCCACTGGTGGTGAGAGATTCATTCCAAAAGGTCAGGTGCAGATGAGGCAAGTTGTTGCGGTCATGCTGTATATCAATGACTGCGTTGACTCAGAAGACAAACTTGACGGAACCAACTATTTAGGCGGAGAACTTTTCTTTCCATATTTAGATATCGCTCACCAAGCAAAAGCGGGGGACATTTTAATATTTCCCACAAATTACATTGCCACCCACGGAGTTCATACTGTTAAAGAAGGTCAAAGGTATGGATACCTTGAGTTTTATTCTCAAGGAATATCCCACGAAGAGGTTCTAATCAATGTGAGTGAACCCGAGGATTGCGACAACTGGTGCAGACCTCATTGGGTTGATTCTTTCTATGATGACTTTGCGATGTACTCAAAACACGCAGAATTCGGTTCTAGCGAATTCGATGTCATGAAAACAAACCCTGTCTACCAAAACAGACCACTAGAGGGTGAGAATGGTGTTATTAAACCTTATTATTCAGACAAGGTTAAGGAAGAAACTCTCAACAGGGGAAAAATATACCCCGAGGAGTTACTTTAACGCACGACGGTAACTTTAGCGCACGGCGATAATTTTACTCGTAGAAAAATTCGCCAGTTATAAGCCCTGAGGGCTGTAAGTCTTTATGCCAAACATTTATGACCATGACGCGTTTCGTGTGTTGCTTTGTGGGAGTTGTTTTATGTAGGACATGACCAGCATCAAAAATAACGGCACGGTTAGGTGAACACTGAATACTACTTATTGACTTAGCATCAGATTTATAAAAATCCATTCTCTCTTTTGAGAGAGCATCCACCTCGTGGTCGGGGATGTAATAGTCATCATATATTTCCAAATATCCACAATCTTCTTGTTCGTTGGTGTGCGGGTAATAGACACAACCCGTCGCAGAACCGTTTTTAATGTTTTCCAACTTGTAAAGAAATGTATCTTCATCTAAATGCAAATCTATGAATTGCCCTGCTTTGAATGTCCTCATCCAATATTCAAAACCACACAGTTCTTCTATCGGGAAAGGCAGGTTGTTTTCCCATATTGTTTTGATTATCTTTTTTGCGGTCGTATTAGTTTCCGACAATAACCAACCGTCCCAAAACATATATGGGGCGCGATACGGTGAATCTTGAACATGATAAGAATTAATAGTGCTGGCTATCTTGACTTCATCACCCATTGAGTCGGGAAACAAAGTCTGTGAATTGGATATTTCCTCAATGAGGTTTTTGTCTTTTATAACCTCATCAATTACATGAATCATGGATGCACAAACTCTGGGTCTAGCCAAACCCTGAGTTCCGCTGGCTTCGGTTTATCTAGGTACTCATTAACTGTCATATGTTTAGAGAAAGTATTTATCGCATGGATAAAACCTAGTTGTTCGGGGCAACGACTTTGAATAGTCATTTCCCTGAGTTTGCCGTCTTTAATCTGCCCCCATATATAAGACATAGTTTCAGCCCCAGTTCGTCCATCAACATAATAGGTGGACGCGATATTGTCCATCATTTCTGTCTCCCAAGAAGAAACCTTCGGTCCTGTTTTGTCTTGATATTTAGGAATATGAACATTGGCAACACTAGATACAGCAATATGCCTATTAAGTGTTTTTGCTGGTGTCTGAGTGACAATTGTGTTCCATATAGTGTCACGAAAAAGTTCAACAAAATCGTTTTCCTGACTGCCTGAAAGTATCAAAGTATATTCTCCACCTTTGGGTCTTTCGGCTAAAGAGTTGAAGGGGTATCCACGCACAGCGCCTTCAGCATACGAGTCGGTCAAACCATTAATGAGAGAACGCCACCTATGTTCTTCTTCTTCGCCATTCATTGAGTTCAGGTCTAGATAGAGACCCTTGAAATCAGTAGTCATAAATATATGGGAAGCAACTTCCAACGCTATGTTTTTCGTACCTATGCATATAAGGGCGTCACAAGATGAGGCGAGATTTGAGATGTTGACCGCGTCTTTGAAATTCAACCTGAATGACTCAATGACATCGTCTTCTTTTCTGTTGTCGCTCGCAAAAAATATTTTATGACCAGCGTCCTGAAGAGACATACCAATGGTGCGACCCATTTTGCCTGTAGAGATTATTCCTACATTTGTCATCTTGTTTTTCTCCTATTGGGGTAGTTCCCCAATGGGAACGAATTCTTGCGAATATTTATTAATAGTGGCGTTCTCAAACTCGTTAATATCCAAATAACAAGCATCAAGCATGATTTGGTCATCAATGTTCTCGCTGTCACTAAATTTGGGAGTTGACCTTTCAATGTCTCCGTGACAGTACCAAGAGAGATAGGCGTAGCGCTCACCAGACAAAACTGGCAAAACTTCGTGACAGCCTGTGAAATTGGCAGGGAAAACAAGTATTCTGCAAAACTTACTTGGTATGACCAAACCCCAAGGTCTGAAACCAGTTTCGCCACCAGTGAACTCGTCGTTCAGCACGACAGTACATGTAAGGGTATTACAAAGAGGCTGTTGGTTGATCGGCGTGTGCTTGTCCGCCATGTATGGAATTGCGGAATCAGAATGCGGTCCCATGTATTGTCCAACACCATATTTAATTAAGTACCCCCGTGTCTTCCAGCGTATAGAAGGTACGGCAGATGGAAAGTACCTACAGTAATTAACAACCGCTTGATAAATGGCTTTTTCAATACTTCTTATTGTTTCAATATTTTTTGGGCTTATTCCTTCATAGACACAATTGGTGAAACGCAGTGGAGCCACTTCTATCTTGTCTTTAGAGTCGTGCATATACCCACCGTTATTCAGTATCCGACCATCTTCGTCCTTGTGGTAACCTTCGGGGACAGTATCTGTAGTCATCGCTGAAATTAGGTCAGAAATATCCTGACGGGAACCACCAATTAAACCGTCAAAAGACATAACTCCGTGACCGTAATGATTAACGCTAAGCATGCTAAAAACCGTCCCTAACCAAAGAGAAGGCAAGAGAGTTTTTGTCCACATCGTTCTCGTCTAGATACCGACGAAAATCATCTCTCAAGGTTGGCAAATAGACATTCGTCGCCCGCGATGCGAGTTCTGGCTCGGCAATAGGGTCAATAACATCCTCATTGTATGACCCATTTGGACTGCCATGGGAATACCAACCTAGATAACTGTATCTTTCGCCCCTAGTAACTGGTTCAACCTTATGGGAAGCCATGAAATTTGAAGGAAACATCAAGATGTCTCCCTTGTTGGGGGAATATCGTATTGCGAGTTCATCAAAGACATGATGACCGCCATGAAAATCATCATTCAGATAAACAATGCAGGACACGGTGTTTCTTGTTGCTAGTTGTTGTGCTGGTTGGTCGTAACCGTATACATAATCGGCGCTTGTATCCGAATGGATACCCAAATACTGCTGATGCTGTGCTTTGTATCTAACAATATGCCCTTTTACTTTCCACCAAATATTCTTGTAAGCAAGTGGAAATCTTGCTAAATACTGTAAAAGGTAAGCGTCTTTTGATTGCTCCAAGAAAAGTAACAGTTCTTCAACATCACCATCTACTCTTCGGTGAGCAGAGGAGCACCTATCCGGCATTGAAGCATACATATCCTCCCCAAAGATATATCCACTCTTGTTCATCAATGCTGGTTCACCAGTTTCAGGATGCTTAATGGGTGTGTACATGTCAGCGACATCTTCATCAACTAAGCGTTGTGCCGTGTTAAATACCCAATCCCAGTCAAGAGTAATAGCATTTTCAAAAACACATACACCAGAACCAAGATGGCGCATTTTGACATTATTGTTCTTCATATTCCCCATGGTCTTTTGCTCTGCTTCTATGCATGGCTACATTTTCAGGTATTTCGGATTCCCCGTATTTATTAATAAGAAACTCTTCATAATCTTGTATCACGCTAGTTAGCCAGACTTGCCCGCCTGTTGGGCTTGGCTTCATCTGTGGATTTACACTGCGCTCCGATTGTTCGGAACCTTGTGCAAACCAAGCCAAATAGGAGTATCTCTTACCAGAATTCACCGTTGTTATTTTGTGAGATGCAGTGTAGTTGGCAGGAAAGAATAGTAGGTCACCAGCGCTAGGAAATATTTCTACATTGGCGTAAGGGAACTCCATGGTTCCGCCAGTAAAGTCTTCGCCGTGTGAGTTCAGGAATATTATTGCGCTAACAACATTTCTCGTTGCATGTTGGGATTCGGGGGCATAGCCAAATCTGTAATTAACGTCATTGTCACTATGTATACCGAGCGCCGCGCCCTGAGAGTAGGAGAGTATATGACCCATAGTTTTCCACCATAGGGACGGCAAAAGAGCAGGGAACATCTCAATGTATTGCATCAGACCTTTGTAAATTGCCCCCTCAAACTTCTCATACCAATCTTCCCCAAGGGACATCAGCCTAAGCGGGGATGCCTGCATCAACTCCATTGAGTAAATGAAACCACCCTGATTGATGGCGTGTATAGGGTTCCCATCGTCGTCATAAACGATTGTGAAGTTTTCCTCTATTGCTATTTTTTCTAGTTTTTCAAGGCGTTCAGCCATATTTGCAAAGTCAACATTGCAAGCATTTTTGATAGTCACTATTCCAAAGCCGTGGTCAATTATTTCGCTCATAAAAGTTCACTAATCCCATCAATAATTGAAGAAGTCCCAACCGTTACTGACCCACGAATAGGGGAATCAGCCCAATTAAATCGCTGATAATTCCCGCCACGCCTATCGGTTAGGAATTTTTCATAGTTGTGGGGCACTCTCATGGTCGGCTCACCTGCTTTGTTTTGACCCATGGAGGCATTCTCGCTCGTGTCAGCAAGAGTGTCGTCAACCGACCTAATGTTTACACCGTTCAAAAATTTCCAAACATTATGCGCATCCTTGCCATTAACATCAACTTTTTCAGATATTGGAAAGGTGACAAAAGGAAAGTTTTGTTTAATGTTTTTAAGTATCTCTTCGTTTGTCCCCTGCTCCATTCCATTAAATTGGTTGCAAGGGTAGCCAACAACAGAGAATTTTTTATGATTAAACATCTCATGTAGTTTTTGCAATTCCCAAAGAGATTTAGCAGTACGCGCATACGACAAAAGACTTTTTGTCTTTGGCTTATAGCCAGTCTTTGTAGCAATATTTACATGAAGCAAGACGAAGCCTTCAAGTTCTCCTAGCAAGTTATCCGTGCTCAAATCCAAAGAACTAATCTTGATGTCAAATAAAGAATTAATGTGGCTCATTTGTTTTTACCATCCAAACTAAAAGAAAGAGGAACAGAGAGGTATGCATCCATTAACAATCTTCCTGAACCGTTGGATTGCAAATAAATAAGCACATTAGCCTCTATCGGTATTGACATACCAAAAGACACGGTGGTTGTCTTTTCGGTAATAACAAAGTTTTCTTTGGGAATGTCGTACCTGTCAATGCCTGAACTAAAATATCCACTTCCGTCTTCGTTCAGCCGTAGCCAATATTTGTCTACACCAAAAGGGGTGTGGGCGTCTAGTTCAATGGTTTGTTCGTGTTTAATCATGGCGCAAAAATTCTCATATCTGGATATGTGTCTGTAGTTGGGTTATTCGGACGCAAATCAAAACTAACACAAATGCGTGGCTTATCTCCGTGGTACCGCTCTGTTTGGTGGGGAACAAAAGAATTAAAAAATACTATTTTGCCATTTTCTGGCTGAATCTTGGTTACATGTTGGTGCCCTGTTGAGTCACCGCTATATAGACACAATCTACAGCCACCAGATCCAGCGTCAATATAAATAACACCAGACCAGTATTCGGTCGGGAAAAGGTGAGCGTTTGAACGGTGACTATGGTACGGAACTGATTGACCATGTTCCAAAACGGCGCACCAGATACTCGCTAAATACACATCGCCCAAAATCTCCTGCGCCCTTTTCTCAATTGCATCTTTCAGGGAACGGGTAAATACTGTTTCCGGCAGAATGCAGTCAACACCAGTTTGCGAATCAACAACATCCACCTCTGTTGAATATTCAGGAGAAATACGGGAATGTAAAATGTTGTGGGAAATATTGAAATAGTCTAAATCTGTAATAAAAGACTGATGAGCCATCAGCGGATTGAGACTCATCCAACCATTTTCGTTTTTCATATCTATTCCAAAACACTTGCCTCTGTGTGGTCTGGTGAAGACAACACTGGTAGACCCATAAAAGTCGGACCTATCCGATTACCGTCCGCATCTAGACCAGTTTTGATTCCTTTTGTCCAAGTCCACGGATTTTCGGTGTTATTTTTAGATTTCAATTCCCCGTACTTCATCCGTTGTTCAATTAGTTCTTTGTCATCCCATAAGTTCTCAGTAGAAACGGTCGCTGATTCCATTACCGAGTTATCGTAGACCTGTATAAAACAAAAGGGTTCACCTGCCTTAAAGGTAACTGGAACCCCAATAGTCCGTATTCGCCAATTCATTTGTACTTCGTCCGCCCACCAAAAACTTGGCACAGTTGCAGAGAGCGCCTCAGCATTAGGGTGAAAATAATTAGGAGAACCAGAAAACCATGTGCTGTATCCCTCTTCAGTGCGCACCACCCATGTGGTATTGATTGAGACCATGCCGATAATTGAACAATTAGCCTGTGTTCGTCCACTGCTTGTAGTCTCACCCGACAAAATTCTTGGAACAGTTGTTTCTCCGTCCCACTGAACGACGAGGTCTTCCTCAAGTATTAGTTCCCAACCAAGGACATTAGCAACAGTCATTGGCATGCATTGGTAAGCGTGCTTCTTGTAGGTTTCGTCCATCCAATCCCTGCGAACTCGGGATTGTTTTACCTCTACGGGTTTCTGTGTTGTTGCGACAAAACGAACATGGGTCATAGTGAAGCATCTCGTGATTCAGTTACACCCCTTGTTGCCTTGATTCCAATTGTGTTTTGGGCACCATAGGAAGGTTGACCTGTTTGATGATTTTTGTCGTTGTAGTCAAACATTGTTACTGCTGAATATTTGGTGCCCTTCGTTACCTCAAGAGCAGCATGTGAATAAATAAAAGTTGATGGGAACAGTACGACATCACCTATTTCAGGCTTGAATCTGAGTTGGAAATGAGGAAAATAGAGTTCTCCCCCCTCGTAGTTGTCGTTCAGATACATGACCGAAGAAACCGTGCAGGTGTAGGAAAAACCGTGGTCAGAATGTGTCTGAAAGTGTTGACCAACGCCGTACCGAATGTAGTTAATAGCCTCCATGAACTCCATTTTGATGTTGTACATCTGTTCATAGTGCCCAAGACATGGGAGTAGTCGTTCGGTTGTATCTTGCCAAATGCTGAGAATCTCCGAAAACTCCGCTGGCGCACTCCTTGCTAATGGTTCGCTTATCTTGCAGTCAACACAATCCCTGTAATCAGGCTTCTTTTCGGAATGCCCGACAAGAGCCTCCATCCATTTGTACGGCGCTGTTGTGCTGTTGCCAATTGTTTCTTCCAGTCTTTCAACGAGACGGAGACTTTCTGGTAGAACATTTCGGTAGACCATAATCCCCACACGAGGATCGGCTAGGTACTCGCAAGTTATTTCTGTATTTGACATTGTTATTCCTTCCACTATTGGAACCTCTCCAAGAAACTAATCCTATACGACTACGCAGAGCGAAGGCTAGACCATCGTATTTGAACTAAAACTTTTCCAAACTTACAACTGTTGCAATATGATATTTAAATTATTCCCATCAGTGAACCCATGTTGTTTTGACCGTGTCGCTGGTGATTATTTGGTCAGACGGTAAATCGTAAAGTTCAACCATGGTCAAAGGAGCGCGACCATCATTCAGAATGCTTTGCTTGTTTTTATCAGCCATACACATACGCTTATACTCTTCTTCTCCGTGA
>Ga0181358_1001512_pt1 | contig 10658 bp, 20 predicted proteins | sample Fa13VDMM110SD_FD_130096 | JGI IMG/M metagenome (GOLD analysis project Ga0181358, IMG submission 130096) | Freshwater viral communities from Lake Michigan, USA - Fa13.VD.MM110.S.D | ecosystem: Environmental > Aquatic > Freshwater > Lake | place: USA: Michigan | collected 2013-09-24
TTAAATATTGAAGATTGTGTTGGGTGTGAAAATCTTACACTAGCTGTTGACCGACCTTCTCCCCTTTAAAAATTTCCCCTCTTTATAAGTAAACACATGAAAGAAACATATACTGTTAAAGTTCTCAATAACGATAAAAAGCAAATTCGTACCTATGACATAGCTGCCTATGATGTGCAGGAAGCACACAAATGTGTTTTTGAAAAAATAGCAGACATTCAGGAAGAAATCTTGGAAATAATAGATTCGGGAGGTGAATCTCAATATTCTAGCAAAAATGGTTTTGTTATTTAATAACGTTTTTACTAAATAATTGTATGGCATATTTACCAGCAAGTATTGTAAGATTTTACCAAACTTTCGAGGAAGGAAAGTTCAAGGAACTTGCGAATAGCACAGCATTTCCTCCTGTAACCAGCTACAAGGAAAACATACTGGATTCCACACTCAATCCTAGTGTATGTTCCAATCCCGCCTATATCAACATCCAACCTTTTGTTTACAACAGATATGCCGTAGTCACCACTCCTGCAGGATTCACAAAAGCCATACCAGTTCAAACCAACACCATTTTGGGAACAGCATCTGCCGCTGCAAGTGTGTTTGTTGGTGCTAGTAAAGCTTACGATTTTTATGTGGGAGGACAATGGGTTAGTTTTGGTACCGTTCCTGTTGGAGTTCTTCCCATCAATGCCTTGGGCGCACGAGTAACATCAGGAGCCGCAAATCCAAGCGCAGGGGACATAACCTTTCTTTCGTGAAGCTGGATTGGTACAAGTCGTTCCTTCTGGGAAGTATATTTGTTTTGGCAGGAAGTGCTGCTTTCTTTTCTGTTTATGGATTGGCACATCTTTTTAAGAGTCAATTTACAGCAATTATTATTTTGGGATTGGGATTGGAGGCAGCAAAATTTACCGCCACTGTAGGTTTGCATAATCTATGGGCAAGAATGAATGGTTTTCTTCGAAGCTATCTGTTTGTTGGGGTGGTTGCTCTTTCTCTTATAACCAGCTTGGGCATCTATGGTTTTCTCAGTTCTGCTTATAGCATAAGCAAAGCAGAATATTCAATTGATGAGGGAAGAATAACCAATATGGAAAGCATCAAGAATAAAAAACAGGAAATTTTGGTTCAGTATGACAATCGTATTAAAAAGCTAAATGAAAGTAAAAAAGAACAGGAAGTGCGCTTGAATGAGGCAGTTAAGAGCACAACTTTAGTGGAAGGAAAGGATAGGGAAGGGGATAAGATTGTTTACAATGACAAACGAGCACAACAAACCAAAGATAAAATGTTGCAAATATCAGCAGATGCTATTCAAAATGCCAACACAGAGTATACCATCTTGATGCGAGAATATGACACAGTGCAACGAGAAATATTGGAATTGGAAACACAAATACTCAATAGCCGTCAAAATCAAGCCAAGAAAAGTGATATTCTAACCTTTAAATTTATTGCAGATGGTTTGGGGTTGAATTTGGACAGAACTGTTCGGTATTTTATTTTGATACTAATCTTTGTTTTTGATCCAATGGCACTCGCTTTGGTGCTTCTTTATCAGTATTATCAAAAATCTAGACTAAATACTATAGAAACAAAAATTGTGCAAGTTGAAAAGGAAAAAATAATATACAAGGAGCCAACCGTAAGAGGTATAGGAATGTAATATGGCCAATGATAGTTTTGCAACATTTGCATCGGTAACTGCTTTAGATTATAACGATTTTCTCGTTGGATATCGGAACATATCTGAAACACGCATATCTTACGCAGGATTAGTAACAACATTTACAGAAGCACTTTCAACAGATCCTGCCAAAGTAAATTCGGTCTACACTATAGTCAATACCACGTCAGCAAATAATGCTTCAGTTTACACCACAGTTAATGCCATGTCAGCAAATAATGCTTCAGTTTACACCACAGTTAATGCTACTAGCAGTTTGATTTCATTAAGCGCAACAGGAGCAGAAAACATACTTGTGTTGGGAAATAGTGTTACTGTCCTGAGTGCGGTTGGGATAAGCACAGTATCTTTGGTTTCTCCAGTTTCTGCATTTGTTGTGCAGATTAATGGTATTAATTACAGATTTTTAGCATATCAATAAATTGAACAAGTCTGTTAAATTAGATATTATTTACACACTTCCTAACGGGATAGTACATGCAGATTTGTACATAGAGGGAAATATTGTGGGAAGGTTGTTTTTAAATCGAGAAGAAAAACAAATTCTGGAAAAAACTTTCGGTATAGAAGAAAAATTTTTAACAGAATTAGATGATCACATATAGAGCATCACTGCTCCTGTTTCTGTTTCATCATAATAAAGAGATTGATTGCCATATTTGTTAAACATTTTTTGAAAAGTATCAATAAATTTGTGGGGGCATACTATCAGTACAGTATCATTTTCATCATCATAGCCAATATATGATGCATCCTTTAGATTTTTTTGATTCTCTGTAAGAATTTTTGCCACAGACTTCATAATAGTATTTAGACAAAAAATAAAGTAGTTTGTTGATAATATATTTGATGTGTTAGCATAATATATGCGATTAAGTTGGGATAAATATAGTTTGAATCTTGCCACAGAAGCGGCAAAAAGAAGTGAAGACCTGCACAAACAGGTGGGAGCATCTGCTCTTTCTTTTGATAATCGTATTCTGGGTGTGGCTTATAATGGATTGGCTTCGGGTAAAAATGTTTCTTCGCAATTTTGGAAAAATAGAGACAAGCGTCGTCCCTATATGATTCATGCGGAAACCAATTTGCTTAGTCTTTTTCGAAGAGGAAAGTGCAGACTTGTTGCATCCACACTTCTGCCTTGTGGCTATTGTGCTCGGATGATTTGTGCGTGGGGAATTCCAGAAGTGATTTACAAAGAGAAATACTTACAAGATCTGGAAGGATTGGATATATTTAAATTTTACGGAGTAAAAGTGCGACAAGTTACTTGATTCGGTTCTTCAAACAAACCATTGCCATAATTGCTCGGATGGCTGCTCCTTGAGCATGCTCCAAGGCAGTTTCTCCTTTAGAATCTTTGTCCAACCCATCGACCAGCATCAATGAGTTTGTTGCATGCCGAGCCGACCTCGTAAGGTGCCATTTGTACCCTTCGGCATACCATTCCCCAGGATAATGCTTTCCGGAATCGAGGCATTTTGTCATTACATCCTTTACCAAAGAGTAGGCGAGTTTTGACACTTGTTCGGTAGAAGGTGCCGCTTTTGCTACAGCCAAATTTTTTGATGTTTTTGATATACGATGTGTCATGTTGCATTGAATTTTTATTATCTTATGGTATAACTGGTGAATGTCAATTTCTTGTCCAATTGTTTTTGATTCAATTCAACACAGATACACTCGGACAGAGGATGCAAAAATTTTTACAAGTGTAACCACTTTTATTTCTCAATTCAAACCTCAAATAGATTTTAATATTATTGCAGAACGAACTGCTCAACGCCGAGGTGAAACCAAAGAACAGGTTCTTGCAGAATGGGATGCGATTAAAATGAAAGGAACAGATTTTGGAACAGCAGTGCATGCTGATATTAAAAATTATTTGGATGGAGGAAAATGTTCCCAAGATATTTTACAATTTTTAAACAAAATGAAAACAGATCACGATTTGGATAATCGAATTATTCATAGTGAAAAAATGGTATATGATATGGATTATCATATTGCAGGAACTGCTGATCTTATTGCAGAACACAAAGGAGGAGAATTTTTTGATGTGATTGATTACAAAACAAATAAAAAGTTTTCCTATTCAGCAAGCCGTTGGGACAACAATCACTTCTCCCCGCCCATATCTCATCTGCCTTGCAATGAATATTTCACATATGCTTTGCAACTCAGTTTGTATGCTTACATCTTTACAAAAATGACTGGAAAGAAACCCGCCAATCTTGTGTTATATTGGTGCAAAAGAAAAAATATAAAAACATACACTTGTGCAGAAGGAATTTGGAAAAAAATAGCAGTTCCATATCTGGAGGAAGAGATTGTTTCTTTGCTAAATACTATTGATGGCAAAAAGATTTCGATTGAAGAAGTGTGAGATTCGTGCTTTTTTATACATAAGCATTGCTTCTCTTACAGCAGTTATGGGGGATTTGGGGGGCTATCAATCGTTTTCACAAATAAGTCCGATTCAGTATGCAATTTTGTTTTTAAATTTTATATTGCAAGGATTTATAGCGTGGCGAGCCTTTTTGGATCAGAGCATAAGCGAAACAAAAAACGCTGAATTGCAAAAAGAACGACCCAGTGTTGATTTGCCTAAAATCAGTGCTAAGTAAAGATATGCCTACAAATATAATCACGGCAGTTTTGGGGGCGATAAGTGCAGTTTTCAGTGCGATCAATAACGTTTTCAATGCAAAGAATACTGCGGAAATGAAAGATCGTCAGGAAAAACAGAAAGAGGTGGATTACACTTCATTGGCAGAAACTGCCGTAAAGGAGAAAGATGTTAAAAAAATTCGCGATATGCTTGGCGAGTAGTTTTCTGGTTGCTGGTTGTAGCACAGTAACTCCTGACAAGATTCAGGACGAGGTGGCTAGTTACGATGCAAGCACCCCAACAGGCTATGATGTGCAGAACAGCGGTTTTATAGGGTTTACTGATGACGGTAAAGGGCTAGTAACGGCATTTGGTGTTGTTCGCTACAACACCCTTGTCAAAGCTTATCGCATCAAATTCAAGACTTATAAGGGAGTAGATTTGGAGGAAAACTCAGGCATAACCGAGTTTAGTGACAAACTAGGCAACAAGCTGTATATCATGGATCAGCAACATCTGGTATACTATGCAATTCTCAATAGTTGGCGCAAAGAGGGCAAAGCTCCTGACAGCATAGTTGACAAAGTGATTGACAAAGTCAATTAATTACAAAATCTTCATTTGGTATATTTGTGATCAAAATACCTAAATATAATATATGATATCATTCAAGAACCGATTTTTAAACTATTTGAGCGAATCTCCTGCTCCTGTGGAAGCTCCTCCCAAGCCTGATACCAAGCCAGATACAGAGAAACCCAGCACCGAACCCAAATCACCCCCTCGTCGTAGTCCTCTTGCTCCTCGTCCCGGTTTCCAACCCAAACCCAAAGGAAAGGTTACACAAGGAGAGGAAGAGGGAGAAGAATCCAAACAAAAGCCCAAGAGCCAAGATGTTAATTTGTTTTTCAAATACAGGCAACATCTTCGTAGAAAATGAAAAGTTTTCAAGAAGCTATTGAAACAGGAGATCAAGCAGATCTCATTAATCCAGAAAAGCGAAAACAATTGGAAGCAGGAACCGAAGAGATTCTGGGAGTGTTGCCTGAAAAAAGCCAAGATTATTACGAGTTGATAGTTTCCGAAGCTTATGTGAAACTTATGGAACGTATTCAATATTATACCAAAACACCAGTAACCCATAAGAATCTTCCCGAATTGGTTTCCAAGGTGTTTGCGGCTTTTGACAAAATTTCAGAAATAGAAAGTGCCAATAAAAACAAATTGGAAAAATTATCTGTATCTGTTGTATTGAATCTTCCAGAATTTGAATTGATTAAAAACCTTGTGGAGAAGGGTGAATTAAAAATTGATGCCAAACTAGGCACTCCCGAGTTGCAAAATATTGCTACACAATCTCAACAGGAAGCAGAAAATGCTCAACAAACAGATGAAGAAGGAAATCCATCCCCTATTGAAGAGTTGAATCAGATTGTCGCAGAAAATCTTTTTGATGATACTGAAACCAAATTGCGTCGCAGATTGGCCAACACACTTATGCAAGGAAATGCCGTCAGCAAATTGTATCTTTTCAATATGGTAAAATCCAATCTGGATGAAATCGATACAAGTTTAATTTATAATTATGGATTGATCACAACAGTTGCTCAGTTGTTTTATTTTGTTACAGCTCCTATAAAGAATTTTAGTTTGAGCATGATTGAATCAACTGCTCAAGGCAGCGAAGAGGTGGTTCCTGATGGAGATGGGTACACGATTAAAGCTCGAGCAAAAACATTTCCCTATCTTGTTCATGAAATTGTAAAAGGCATATATGAATATTTGGCAATTGATCCAGACAAAAGTGTTCCAGAAGCACAAGTGGAACGCAAACTCAAAGGAGATGTGGTGGAACAAGAGGTTACTGATACCATTGCAGGACCTGAATTATGGAATCGAATTGTTGAACTTATTGGAGGGGATGATCAGAAATACATACCCCATGTGTACCAAAGCGTTCTGGCACTTCCGATTGAGAATATTAAAAAGATATTCCAAGGAGAGGGAGCAGGGGAACAAATTGTGCAAAGTTTGCTTGTTAAGGCAAAAAAGACTGATTCTGACAGCAGAGAATGATTAAATAATATAAATGAATAATGATAGTCATCTTATCTTCGAAGCTTATGTGAGCAGAAAACTTGCCAGTTCTGATTTTGAAAAGAATTTAAATGTGGATTTTAGCAAAATACCTATGGGTCTTCAGAAATTTTATCGAAGTTTTGCAAAGTATCTTCCTGATGAAATTCCTGGAAAAGAATCTTTGGGGGATATTGCTCGTTCTTTAAACAATTACCGAGAAGATTTTGAAACCAAAGAGCTTCCTGAGATTCCTGCAGGAAAACAGGAAAAGGCCATATTGGATGATCTTGTATCTTTCGGCATATTGGCTAAGAAGGTCGAACCTGCTCCTGAAGGAGATGAGCCAAAGAATTCACCCACTTTGGATACTGATGATGCGGAATTGCAAGATCTTGGGGTGGATGTTAGACAAGAACTGGGATACACCCCTTATGAGATGGAACGATAAAGTTGGGTAGATTTGCGAAACACTTGTCTTTCATTTTAAATTCAAAATCAATATCAATATCATCCACACCATAGGTGTCGGGTAATTCGATCACATAATCAGCATGAGCCCGAGGATTCTTGCCTTCCCTGCTTTCACTATAATGAAACAATGGTCGATATGTTTTCCATGTTTCCACACATAATTTAAAAGCATCTTTTTCAATCATATCGTCAGGATGGCATTTGTGATGCAGATAATCGAAAGTGATAGGAGCTTGCATCAGTGGATACAAATGATACAAAAGCTTGCGTACACTCCAGCATTTGATCTTATCATCATTTTCAATAACCAATCGTTTTCTCACATCTTCAGTTAGTAACCCAAGATTATCCACAAATCTTCGGGCAATATCCGCAAAATCACCCTGACTATTATTGATGTGAATATTGATTGGACTATTGTAGTCGAGAGAACAACCAATTCGGGTCAGGAACCATCCTGTAAAATTCAATTCTGTAATAGTTCGTTGCAACGCATCTTGGTTTGTGCTGGACATTACATTGAATTGACTGGGGTGCATACTGATACGCACCGAGTTAACTGACAGAAAACTTTTGATACGATCCATGCTTTGTTTAATGTCCCAAACATTGGGAAGATTGTCCAACCCCACTTCTGCTTTTGTGTAGGTGATAAGGGGGAATAGATCACTACTCATTCGATAAGTGTAACCATGGCTATGACAAAATTTAATAGCCTCCAAAGTCACCTCCATATTATTAAGAATGCGTTTGCTTAAAATACCCAATGCGGTTTTACGGGGCAAACTACTAAACTTTTTATAAGTCATAGTTTGAAATTTTCGCGGAGGTTTTACATCTTGTAAACCCAACACAATACAACAAATACCTTGGCGCATCTTTCCTTTATAAGGAAATGCTAATGGTTGTCAACTAGATTCCGATGCCTCGACGATGTAGCAGTTCAATTTGTGGCTTAAAATGTTCTTTTCTTCTTTTCTCTTCTTTGAGTTTTTCTTTTTTCTTGTCTTCAATTGCTTCCAGTTTATATTTTTCCACTTCCTGTTTGCTATCAAAAACTCGCCGTTTTCCTGCCTCGTCGTGATAAACAAAACCCACTCCCATAATAAAATCTGTTCGGTTGCGTATCATTTTAATTTAAAAAAAAATATAGTAATTGTTTCCATAATTTTATCAAACTTAAGAAGCAATCCCCATAACCAAGCTTGTATCATCGTCCTGTCCTATCTGTGCTGGGTGCATTACCTGCATCTTCTGCAGATTGCATGGTAGGAGTGTTTGGATACTTTGTATGTTCCGAACTATCAACGGATTGCTCTGAACAACTCACAAGCAACATACTCAGATAAACAAAAAGAATCAATCTCATTATAATATTTATATTTTTGTTGCAAAAGTAAACGAATGCCCTATAAAAGAAAAATGACCGAGGAAAGGAAATATACCATTTTGATAGTAAATGGATCACTTGGAGGAAGAACTGGCAACACTCACAATTTGATAAAAAAAATACGCAAAACCATAACAAAAATAGATGGTTTGATCAAGGTTCAGGTGATTCATCTAAATCCTCAATTCAATTGGGTACGAATCAGAAAGCACATAAAAACTTGTGATGCTTTGATATTTTGCACAGGAACCTATTGGCAAAGCTGGGGTAGCCCGATGCAACAGCTTTTTGAAAAAATGACAGAAATAGAGGGAAAGAAACATCTTTTGGGCAAACCAATAGGAGCAATTGCCACTATGCATTCGGTGGGAGGTCAAGAAGTGGTGAGTCGTATGCAAGGAGTGCTTTGCGGTTTGGGTTGCGTAATTCCCCCTTTCTGTGGATTTGCCTATAGTTACGCAGATCATGTGGCACATCAGGGAAGATTCAGTGGTAAAAAACTTTTAGACGATGTGTGGCATCTTGAAGATACACATACTCTTATTTTTAATGTTATTGAAAGCATGAAAGGCACGAATAAATGGAAAGTGTGGGAATTTCTTGATACACGAGCATTCGATCCAACAAGCATATGGCTAAAATGACATTCATTGTAACTGGAGGAGCAGGATTCATTGGCAGACATTTGGTCAAGAATTTACGAAACAGATATCCTGATTCTCACATTATCGTTATTGACAAGTTGGGAATAGGTTCAGATAAGAAAAGCATTCAATCTTATGATGTGGAATTGCTTCAGCTTGATTTGTCAGATCGACAATTGTTGGGATTGCTTTGCACCACTATTACTGAACAGGTGGATTGTGTATTTCATCTTGCTGCGGAGAGTCATGTGGATCGAAGCATATCATCTCCAAGTTGTTTTGTAGATTCAAATGTAACAGGTACCTTTAATATTCTTTTCGGTCTTCAAAACAAATATAAAAAGTTTGTGCATGTTAGCACTGATGAAGTGTATGGATCGTTGAATACCGACTCGGATGCAAGCAAAGAAACAGATGCTTTAAATCCAAGTAGCATATATAGTTCAACAAAGGCAAGTTCAGATCTTATTGTATTAGCATCTTACCACACAAACAAATTTCCTGTGTTGGTGACTCGGTGTTGCAACAATTATGGTCAGGGGCAAAACGATGAAAAGTTTATTCCCACGATTATTAGAAATGCTCGAAAGAACAATCCCATCCCAGTTTATGGAGATGGTAAGAATATACGAGAATGGATCAGTGCAGATGATCATACTATTGCCATCATGGATCTTTATGAAAAGGGACAAATTGGTGAAATTTATAATATTGGTTCTGATTATCGTATTGATAATTTGAAACTTGTTAGAAACATATTATCTATTTTAAACAAATCAGAAAATCTTATAAGTTTTGTAGAAGATCGTCCAGGACATGATATTTGTTATAAATTGGACAGCAGCAAGATACGCAACATTATAAATTTGCCAAAATATGATGATCAGAAATTTTTAGAATTACTAGAACATACGATTGACAAATACATTTGATTTGTAAATAATATCAAAGCAAAATAATATGGGAATGTTTGATAATATTAAAACGGAAAAGAAGTTGCCTGTAAATGCCACACTTAGCAAATGGTTGGGTGCGGATTTTGATACCTGCAAACAAGATTATCAAACCAAGGATCTTGGCCAAACCATGAATACGTACAGGATAGAAAAGAATGGGGCTCTTTTAGAAGAGATTGTGCAATATAGAGAACGCACAGCTTCGGAAAAGGCCGATGACATCAAGAAGTACAAGAAATGGGGAAATTTTGGAATGCGTGTGAAGAACCGCAAGTGGGTAAAATCAAACCATTCGGGAAATGTTGAATTTTATGCGGGTTTCAAGCATGGCGAAGAAAAAAGATATTATACTATAAATTATATTGCTCTTGTTGTGAAGGGACGAGTTAAAAATATCAAACTTTCAGAATTTGAACGAGAAGGAGATGCGGATTATACCAGTCGTTTGGAGATGGAACGCAAGTGGGCAGAAGAAATGCGTCGGAACCGAGAGAAAACATCTAGTTTTAGCTACAAGATAATTAATTTTGTATGGAATTCTCCTTTGAGAATCATTTTCCATAAATTATACAATCTGTCTCACGGAATTCCCAACTTTATTCTGAAGCTAGAACGAACTCTACACTACTAATCAAACAGTTTCGAATTTGCCTTGATTTGTGCTAAAGTGGATACTTTCCACACCCAATTGTGCAAGCATTTGAGAACAACCATTGCATGGTTTTGCAAAATCCAACCTGTTGTTTCTATTGATACGAGTATTGATAATATCAATACCTTCCAATGATTGCCTACCCAATTTTATTACAGCCGCCAA
>Ga0181358_1001513_pt1 | contig 10647 bp, 6 predicted proteins | sample Fa13VDMM110SD_FD_130096 | JGI IMG/M metagenome (GOLD analysis project Ga0181358, IMG submission 130096) | Freshwater viral communities from Lake Michigan, USA - Fa13.VD.MM110.S.D | ecosystem: Environmental > Aquatic > Freshwater > Lake | place: USA: Michigan | collected 2013-09-24
AATGGCGGGAGGAGTGCGCAGTCCGAGAACTTCGTTGCCGTAGATACGAATTCTCCGATGGGGGCCGTTTGTCACACGAAGGCGGTTGCTTTGCTCTGTCCACACGGCGCCGATTTGGACGTCTCCTAAACTCGTGAATTGTGACGTAAGGTAATCGGTAAGAGCCGTTTGTGTGTAAAGGACGTCTGTGTCGAAGTTCGTCACCATGGGCTGCCAGTCGTTGCCGATAGGGTCGAAGTTTAGCCCCATTGGTGTAATGGCGAAATTCGGTTGCGTTCCGCCTACATCCTCTAAGTAAGGAGGGATGATGTAAGTTGGCGGCTCCCACGCCGAACCAAGGATTGATAGCATGCGCGGCGAGATGGAACCAATACCGAGGTAGAAGTTTGCGGTCTTGACCGTCAGTTGACCGGCCGGACTGTAATCGAACCACGGCTTCGGCTTAGTGAACGAGTTCCCGGTATAGGAGCCGATTGCCGCATTTATGTCGATGGCAAGTTGTTGAGCTGTGTAGATGATGGTCTTGTTCGGCACGAAGCGGAAGAAGGTTCCGGCGCTGTCCTGGGGCCTAATTCCGAGTTCTTGCGCGCTAAAATTAGCGGTAATGGGGCTTACGTCTTGCTGTGGTAGGCCAGGACGAGCAAGGCACCTTAGTCGTCCGTTAATTCCGAGAATATTGCCCTCGCCCATGCTGAACTGGTATATCTGAATTCCATCCGAAGGTGTAGCCGCTACGAGACGTATACGTTGAGTCGGCACGTCGTACACGAGAGTGGCACCAGGCGGGGCGTAACTATTGATTTCGGCGAGAACCGCATTCCAGGCCTGCGTGTTGTTTTGAGTAGGGGTAATCCATATCTTGTTTGTTATCTCGTCAGACGTGTAGAACTCGTCTTGCCAAAACCACGTGAATGAGGTAGTAGTGTTGCCGAACGAGTTAACAATAATGATATTGATGTCGATGTAGTCGTCGTCAGCCGGGTGGAACGTCTCAGTCGCCGCAACCTCGAATTCCCATCGAAGAGTCGAGTTTGTTGAGTTGAACGTGTACTGACTGAGCGGTAGACTCACGTGTGTAACACGGAAGCGTGTCACGTTTGCGATTTCCGCAAAGCTCATAGTACAAGCGGCATCGGTCTCGGTCTCTTGGTCGCGCAAAGCGGTGCTAAGCTGCACCGAGTAAACCCTCGAGGCCATTTCTCTTTTCGTTACTCAGTGCACATTTTTTTTAAAGGAGCGCAAATGAAATAAAAAAAAAATTGGTCTGTGGTTTTCAGTCGGCGACGGCAACGCTGTCATTCGCGAGGCGCATGAGGACAGAGCAGACTTGCGTGACGAGCCAGTCCATCGGTTCTGACTGCAGCGCGGAGTCGAGGGTGCACGGAGGGCCGGCAACCGGGTCCGTATCATTCGGCGATGCGTAGACCGGCAATTGACGAAGGTTTGTGGTCATACTGTAGCCCGAAAGTTTCGAGTTCAAACCTGTCAACTGGACTGTTGCGGAATCTCCCAAAACACGGCTGAACGACTGCCCCAGTAAGAACTGTGACGGCGAAGCGTTGGAAAGCGAGCTTGCGAATGTCGAGCGGGTACCGTTGGTAGCGGCGGACCCGGTGATTTCCTTGATGTCGGGAGCAGTGCCACGGCAGGCCGCGGTGTAGCAACCGTATGTGCCGGCATACAGCGAATTGTAGGCTTCGTAAGTGATTGCGTTACCTTTCTCAATGCTCACGTTGTTACGAGCAAGAGCCTTGCGAAGTTCGCCCCAAGCCTGTGCCGTGTTCTGAATCTCGCTCACCGGGAAGGTCAGCGAGCCCACCGTCGTCTGGAGCCCTGCGAATCGCGAGCCGCCGTAGTACTGGCTCTTGTTCCAGTAAGGACTATTCGCGCCCGCCGTTGGTCGTGCACATAGGTAGGTTGCAAGGAGATTGGAATACGGCCGAGTGCACACAAATGAGTCCATCGTAGACGGCGGACGTGACGAGAATAGACTCGTAACGAAAGTGTCGATGACCATGTTGACCCCGGAGTCCGACGAGCACGCCGAGTCCACTTTGGAAACGACCTCAGGGGCAATTTGCAGAGCGTCGACAGTGATAGAGCACTGGGAAATCGTGTACGCGTTGTACGGCGCGTCGTTATTTGCGGCGACGGTTAGAACGTTGGTATCGGAGACTGTAATGGGTGCCGTTTGGATGAACCACGCCGAGTATGGCGCGAAGGTAATGGTGATTTCGATTGCGCCCATATTTCGAGCTGGCAAATATCGATTTCCACGCCAGAGGCCGCTCAATAGCGACAAACTGATGGAGAAGGCCCGCCCGTTGAAGTCAAGTCCCAAAACCTTCCGGCTCGAAAACCGCCCGCTTGCGTCAGAAAGTCGACGCTCGAGACCGCTTGGGAAGCTGTTCGCGCGATACGTGGTTCCAACGAAGGTATTCGGTGCAGTAGCAACGTTACCAAGAGCGCTGTTACCTGAAAGGCCGCCGATAGGGTCAGCGGCATTGTCGGCTTGGAAGATAACGCCGCCGCTGTCGCTTGAGTTCAAAGAGAGACCCACGGATGGCTTGAAACCATACGCGCCGAGACACACGGAGGCGCTCGATGAGAGGTAGTCCGCAGACGCGGAATGAAACAGGATTGGTTGCAAAGCATTTCCGACCTGATTTTGCATCTCGAGTTGGGTACCGCCCACCGTCACGCGGATATCCTGGATACACTTTAGGGCTGCCGTGTCCTCGAAGACAGCGTTCGGAGATGGACTCTTCACGACGAAGTTAAGCGTCGCCGTCGTCGGGTCGAGGTACTGCTCGGAGCTGATGCGGAACGTCAAAATTCGATTTTCGTTAGAATACGTCGACCCGCTCGTCGGCGTGTAACGAACAGTAGTTCGACCCTGCACGAAGCTCGTTTTGGTAGGCATTTGGAAATCGAGGGCGGACGGGGCCACGTCCTCAGTGCCGAGGCCATCGAAAGCGCTCATTTTCCTTGTTTTGTTATCCATAATGCGCAACATTTTTTTTTAAACGGCGCTATTCCTTCATTAGCATGCGTAGGCATTGAAGGCGCTTTCTCTTGCGCTCCTTGAGCTCGAAATCGAGCGTGTCGTAAGTTTCCTGCGGGATGAGTTCGGCATCTCGCGCGCACTCGAGGTCGTATCGCTGTTCATCCTCCTCCTTCGCACTTGCGCGGCCGCACAGTATCGCGAGATGAACCGGATTTACACGGTTCGTCTTAAGGTCGTTCTTTCGCCAGGTGATAAAATCCTCACACAGAAATGGGATAGGCATGCGCCTGATGTCTTCGGCGCTAAGGTACTCCCGCAAGTCTCGTGCCATCTCAGCACGTCGTCGAAAGAAATACTCCCTCTGTTCAGGACTAAAAGCCGGCAAGCCGCTCCAGGTTGTCAACCCTACCTCATACTCCATTCGCATGTTTTTTCTACATTGCTCCTACAAAAAAAATCTCATTCACCTACATAAAGATGGAGGTCAATGGAGAGATTGAAGAGCCCGCGCGCTCGGAGGAGACTATCGTTCTCGACCTGAAACCTAAAAAGGGTCGGAGCCCGGCACAGCTCGAGGCCTTGAAAAAGGCACAGGAGACGAGACGTGAGAAGATACAGCAGCGCGCGCAGAAGAAGCAAGAGCCGACACCTACGCCTGACTCCTCCCCGTCGGCAGAGTCTAAAGCGGAGAAGGACTACAGAGCGAAATTCAAGGCACAAAAAGCAGAGCTAAACGCCCTACGGTTTGAAAAAGCAGTGCGAGAGCGCCTAATGCTTGAAACGATGAGCACAGCGCCGGCTCCGACACCGTACGCACCGGAACCGGCCCCTGCGGTTTCTGCAAAGCCGACAGGATTTGGTCCAGGGTGGACCGTCGGGGCTCCCGTTCGTAAAAAAAATATGGGATGGTAAGTGAAAAAAGATGATTGCGTTCAAGGAACCGAAAGAGAAGATACAGAAACCGGAACTCGGGCAAAAGCCGCGAGGTATCCAGGCGTCGTGGGTCCAGTATAAGCCACAGGTACAGGCCAACACGTCGGTCAAGTGGAACGTGCAGGGAGCAAACAAGCGCCGCCCGGGTGGGCAGGTCGGGGAGGCTTAGACGAGCACCACGCCGGCCTCCAGGTCGGGGTTTGAATTAGTCCTTGTAACTGTTGTAGACGGTGAACCAAGTGTCGGTGCTACAAGCCTGCGCTCTATATACAACCAACCCTGGTCGGAACAAAGAGAAATTTTCACACAGTTGCTCAAGCGAGCTCCTGCGAAACATGAGGCGACCAGGCCCGCGATTGCTGCAAGAAGAATCGACCAATCGTTCGCAGTCCATAAGCTGGACATTTTAGACTTACGACCAACTTTTTTTTTTTACGTGAACTTCTCGACCAGCACGTAAACGTGGGAAGTCCCGCTACTTGAGGTGAAAGTAACGTGGAAACGGTAGAACGGGTGGGTAGTATCTGTTTCACTTGCTATTATGAACAGAATCTGACCGAAGCTCGATTGGAAATAGAAGTCGTTTGAAACGGTACTCAAAAGCATGTTCTGACCTGACGGAAATGAACCACCGAATATTACAAGGGCCGTGGCCGTAACGTTGGCGCGGGCCGTTGGCTGTCGTATCATAATTTCACTGCTCGTGGGGTTCCATCCCACTATGATATACGCGTCACTATAGAAGCCGGCACTTTCGTTATTTACGCTCCTCGCGAACTTGATATACGTTGCGCTTCCTGCTCCAGGAGCCCCGCTCTGCAACGATATTCCCAGATTTAGATTGGGGTATGTCCCTGTGAGAGCAACAGCGGGCGTAACTCCTACGCCCGAGGCAACCAATGACGCTGTAAAATTGGGGTTAACGGCGTTGCTCCCATCCTGCCCGTCGCGAAGGGAAAACCCGAGCGCCAGATTCGGATAAGAGCCAGTAAGGCTAACAGCCGGTGTAACTGACGGGCCACTCGATGTAACGCCCGCGGTAAAATTGGGGTTAACGGCGTTGCTCCCATCCTGCCCGTCGCGAAGAGAAAACCCGAGCGCCAGATTCGGATAAGAGCCAGTAAGACTAACAGCCGGTGTAACTGCCGGCCCGCTTGTCGTGACACTCGCAGTGAACGCCGGATTAACAGCATCCTGTCCTGGAGGTCCGGGGATACCCGCGGTCTGTACTACCACGATTATCTGCATGTTGTTCGTTAGTAGCCCGGCGCTGCTCTGCTCTGTAACGAAGAACTCGGTCCATCCTGTGTGACTGGTAAATCCTGATGTTGTGAACCTGACGTAAATTGTGTCGTCGGTTTTCTTCTGTAGAGAAATCCGTGAGCCTGGTTGTATGCTCGAAAGGAGGATGGATTGGTCAACACCGTTACTATCAACGTGGGCCACATAGATTGATGTGGTCGTGGCTGGAGTGCTCGAATTAGGCCTTACGTGCCCGCTCGGTGGCGGAGGTGTTGTTGCAGTTTGAAATTGGTACTCAAAAACTGAACTCGAGAGACCAGGTGCGCCGTCAGCACCAGGTGGTCCCGGTTCGCCGTCCGCGCCGTCCCTCAACACGAACGATAGCAATTTTGTGGGGTAGTCACCACTGATACTGACCGAAGGTGTTGCAGTAGGACTGTGTGACGTTACAGTGGTCGAAAATATCGGGTCTGCGGCATCCTGCCCTGGTTCGCCGGGCACCCCGGGTACTCCGTCCGAGCCTCGTTCACCATCCCTCAAAACGAACGAGAGTAGCTTTGTCGGGTAGTCACCGCTTACACTGACTGATGGTGTTGCTGTTGGGCTGTGCGATGTTACAGTGGTAGAAAATATCGGGTCTGCGGCGTCCTGCCCAGGGTCACCCCTATCGCCCGGTGCCCCGACATCGCCGCGGGGTATTCGAAATCGCAACTCGACCGCCGTTCCATTTTCATTCACGTCTGTCACAAGAGCATTTGACCCGGGGGGTTCGGTTATCGTGCTCTCAACATAGACTGGCACAGCGAAAGGGCTCACTCCTCCCGCCCAGTTAGGCTGTGCGAAGGGCATTCTTTACGGTAGTGAGTAGCACATTTTTTAATCACGGGGGACCTCAAAGAACTTGTTGCTAAAGCGGAGTTGGTACCGCTGAGGTATTGGCTTCTTGTACATGATGACGAGAAAGCTATAAGCCTCATCTGTCGCGGCGCGCATCATCGCGTAAAACACCTCCGCCTCTACGCTCTGCTCTTCCGCTATAATTGAAAGCTGCTTGCGGTTCGTCTCGAAGAACACGGCGGTGTCTGCGTTTGTTCTAACAGCACGTGGTAGCGCGGTGTATGCCTGACTCGTAACAATCGTCGAGATTTTCGAGTGGCGCCCCTGGAAGAACAAGCGGCGGAGAAGGGACTTGGGGTTGTTACTGAGGCTCGTAACAGTGTCATCGAAAACCAGCATGACGTGCGGGGCCTTCGATTTTCCATGCTTCGCTATGATTGCGTCCTGCTCCGACCAAATGCGTTGCACCACGGCCTCATCGTACCCCTTTATGTAGTGGTCTTCCGCGAGGTCAACCTCGCTAAAAGACGGGTCACCAAGCGAAATCGTGTCGGAAAACAAAAATATATTTCGTCGGAATAGTGCGCGGTATGGGAATCGCTTACTCCCAATGAGGTTGGCAATGAGCACTCCTTTACCGCTCGCGCTGTGTCCATAGATAGCCATCCGGAAAGGCGGTGCCGGCAGGTTCGCCGGGAAATCTCCATTGCTCTGAGCCGCTGCAGCTGCCGGCGGTAGAATCGCATAGTCAGCCATCGTTTATTGTACGTGTAGAGTCTTTTTTTTTTCATGGCTTAGAACCTCGCGACTCGGGAAGTGGCCACGGCACCCCATACCCTGCAATCTCTGCATCGGTAGGTTCTGGAATGTCCGGCTTGTCTCCGTCCAAGTGGCTCGCGTCCATTTCGAGAACGTCTATCTGCTCCACGCGCGTGGGGCTCGCTTTAGTGTATTCGGCGGGGGTTAGCGAGGAGACCTTGTCAACGAGGGGGCGGAATCCACGCAGACCGAAGAACCGCATGAAGAACACCTTTGCGAATCGGACGCGGTCGTCAGACGAGAAGGCAGACATGAACTTGCTAAACACGGCCATGTTGCGCTCCAAGAATTCGTTAAATCCTGGGCGGATGCCGTGCGCGCCGTTAGTCCTGATACCGCTTCGGTTCTCGCTGTCGTACTTGCTCATCCCTGGCTTATACGGGTCAAGAGACCCTACAACGGCTGACACGTCTTCAGGTGCCGCCCCCATCGCGCGGAAGATTATCTCCCAGTTGGTCTTGAAGATTGCGCGACGACGCTTTACGGCAAACCATTTGTAGTTGAACGGCATCGCCGAAATCGTAATTTTCCTCAAAGAATTTTCCGGGTTGAAGAACGTTGCCATCGCATTCCTGAACGCGTCCACGTCGGTGATGGTCTCGGGCTCGATAGCCGGTTCATCTTCAAAAGTTTGTGACGCCCACACCTTAGCAACTTGTTCAGGTGTTAGCCCGAACAGCACGGAGAATAGAATGGACCAGCGCGTGCGGTCCTCGACTGTCATGCGGAGGAACACCGAACCTGGTTTCCTATTCTCGCCGAAATGTTGAGTGAATTGTCGCATAGCCTCTTCGGCTTCAGTTAAGGGGGGATTAGTAGGCACAAGTTTAGACTTATACACGAGGTAGTTGGCCAGCCGTGCTTTTATAGCGTTTTGGTTGGCATCGAGGGCGTTGTACAGAACGTCAGATACGGTATCGTCCGATGCGAAGAAACTAAACCGTCCGCTACCGCTTGTCATGTCTCTAATAACGGTGTCAACATTTGCCCTTGGAACACCTAAAGCCGTGAGTGTAGCTTGAAAACTGTTTTTTAAAACGGCGTTGTTTTTACCGACTGTAATAGCCTTATTACCGAGACCGTACAAGATACTCGATAGAGCGGCATTGTCTACTATCGACTGCACGGCTGTCTGAACGGCTGTCTGAATGGTTGTTCCTAAATAGCGAGAAAACGCTTCTTTGAACATCGAAATCAAATCAGATTTTTGGATAGGAAGGTCGGTTGCCTGATTGACGTTTTGCATAATCGGTTCCTGTAGCTGGCTTATACGGTTCATAAGGTCAGCGGTTCGTAGGTCCGCCATAACAACCCGTCCCTTAGCTCTGAAAGCTTTGAATATGGCCACGGACAAAGCCAGCAGGCCCGTTAAAGCCTCACCCCATCCGTAAGCACCGTAAGACATCGCTAAAAGAGCCCCGAGTCCTCCCAGTGAAGCTACTAAAGAACCACCGGCGATGTAAGACATCATCGAACCCTTTTGAAATGCCGAATACAGAGAAGAGCCAAGAGCGGATGAGAATTGGGCTGTGAACCATTTTTTGGCCATCCATTGGGTCCAGTCTTTGAAAACAGATTTACGCGGGACACCTTCGACCTTCGGCCCGACGCCTAAATTAAGACCTGAAACGGTTGGCTCGAGTGCGAACGCCAAAAGGTCCACCTCCTTTTTAACGTCCATCCAGCCTTTGTTTAAGGTCCATAAAAACGCTTTAAGGTAGTAGGCATGGTCGTTAGCGCCATGGTTCATCCACTCTCTCGTATCTCCAGGATATAAACCTGGGAGTGTTATGATTCCCATGTCCTCTCTCGAAGTGAACGGGTGCACGGTCCATGCCGTGATGTAGAAGTTGTCGCTGAAAAGATGACAGATGACATATAGCATCGATTGGAGCGCCGAGTCGGTGACGCTTTCGATTCGGTTCGAAAGCTCCGCGTGCATCTCGCGCGCGCGCGCGTTGTTGCCACCGGCCTTGCCGTACCAACTCATCAGGCCTGCCCCTCCCCCCGGGTCTGGTACGCCCGTAACATAGTCCCTAAGCGCATCGTATGCGAACGTTGCGGTGTATATCTGACCAAGCGCGCTGATAGACTCGTCGTCCCATTTAAGGATGAATTTTAGGTCATGCAGAACGAGCGAGTACAGGTCGGACCCGGCCCAATTCGTGCGCATGAGAGCAGGGTATATGCCCATCACCCCCGACAAGTACGTTATCGACGTCGCGAGCTGCTTATTGAACCCGTCGAACAGAATCGCATTGACTGTATCTACCGTCTCTGGGTCTGCGCTTAGGTCTGGAACGGTCATGGTACCATATGGGACCGGGTTGTATCGGTTCACGAAAAACTCGTCATAGAGCTGCTCGTCCGTAAGAGGGGGGATAACGCTTCGTCGAGAGCTGGTGAGAACCAAGGCCGTGGATGTTGTAACAAGAGCTGTGGACTGGGCGGGGGTTAGTGTGATGTCATAGGACTTACGCCCCGCCATGACTGATATGTCAAACGGCGCCAGGAGAGGAAGCGCACCGGAGACTGGGAACGTTGTTGTTTGGGCTACGCTCGTGGGAGGCGCAACCCATGGCGTGATTTGTCTATTCCCAATGTCTTGGTGGGTTGTGATATAGTATGGGGTACCACCAGGGCTTGCCCCTGGCCCAGATATGAGCACGGGACCAATAGGGTCCGCAAGCACGGCGACATTCTGTGGCACGGTGGGCCCTTTGTACAAGAGCACCGGACCGTACGCCGTGCTGTTGTTTAGGATGAAGGCGTTAATCGCGGTTCCTGACTCTAAAATCGAGCGCAGAGCGTCAACGCCTGAAGTAACAGCTCCCGAGGTCTGCGCGCCTGGAACGTTTGATGGTGTTGAAATTCGTGTGTCACCTGAGGTCGGGGCCGGGGTTATCGTTCCTGTTGTCGGCTGTGTTGGTGGTGCGACAAACGGTGGAGAAGGAGGCGCACGGCCGGGTATAAACGGAACCAACGTTGTGCTGTATGTCCGAGACTGGTAAGTGAGATGTACATTGATGCTCTTTGTAATAGGTTGAGCACCTGGGAGTGGGATGGTAGACACAGCCCGAAGCCCCGCGCCTTCGTTCCAGCCAACGAGCCGGCGGGCTCCGATATCCCTTAACGTGCCGAAGTAGTAAGGAGCAGCACCTTGACCGTTTACCAGAACGGGCCCGATGATAGAAGGAAGCACGCCTATAGAAACTGGCGGTCCGACGTCTGGCTCGTACAACACCACTGGGCCAACAGCGAAGGAGTCGTTTAGGAAGAAGCCGTAAATGCCATAGCCGGCCGATAGGATTTCGTCTAATATACTCAAGCCGCTACTCGTAGGCGGTCTTGGTATCACGGCCGGTTGACTGCTCGGAACTCTAACGGCGGGCTGTACGCTCGGAATCTGTGCCGGTTGTTGTCCTGCTGGCTGTCCGGCTGGATTACCGCTCGGTATCTGCCCGGTTGGCTGTCCTGGTGGCTGTCCGGTCGGGATAAACGGAACCAACGTTGTGCTGTATGTCCGAGACTGGTAAGTGAGATGTACATCGATGCTCTTTGTAATAGGTTGAGCACCTGGGAGTGGAATGGTAGACACAGCCCGCAGCCCCACGCCTTCGTTCCATCCAACGAGCCGGCGTGCTCCGATATCCCTTAGCGTGCCGAAGTAGTAAGGAGCAGCACCTTGACCGTTGACCAGAACGGGGCCGATGATAGAAGGAAGCACGCCTATAGAAACTGGCGGGCTGATGTCTGGCTTGTACAACACCACTGGGCCAACAGCGAAGGAGTCGTTTAGAAAGAACCCA
>Ga0181358_1001514_pt1 | contig 10646 bp, 8 predicted proteins | sample Fa13VDMM110SD_FD_130096 | JGI IMG/M metagenome (GOLD analysis project Ga0181358, IMG submission 130096) | Freshwater viral communities from Lake Michigan, USA - Fa13.VD.MM110.S.D | ecosystem: Environmental > Aquatic > Freshwater > Lake | place: USA: Michigan | collected 2013-09-24
TCGTGACCCGTCAGACCGTATGGGTCGGAACCCAGGTTCTGAACCTGCCCACCTGGACCGGCGCCGAATGGAAATCAAACGGTAAGGGGCAGTCCCTTGGTAGTGATTTCGACGGTCTCTCTGCTGTTTCGTTAGCAGACCTTGCCACTGATTTTCAGGGGTGGGTCGGTCCCGGTCACCGTTACTGGTGCAACCCCGAAGCAAAGCGCCTCTCCTTTCCTGCCTGACCCCTCCCGTCGATCTGCTAGAATTCTTTCAGTTCCACCGACCCCCACCCCATGACCAGCACCACCATCGACGGCGTTCAATTCAAGGTTACCCGCCTCCCCGTGCGCGGACCCCGTAAGGGTGAGACCCTCTCCCGTAATTCTCAGCATGGGGCAGGTGCCGCCTTCGGATCCATTCGCGCTACCGATCTGCCTGCCGGTGGTGCCTCTCATGCCGTAGGCGCTGGTAAAGGGATGACCATCACCCGCGTCACGGGTTTGGGTCGGGTGATGGTCGCTGATCTTGAGGCAGTGATGATCCGTGCCCGTGACCAGTACCGGAGCGATCGCCGCGCTGCTGCCCGTGACCGTATCAGCGGCATGGTGTGACCCATATTCGTTCGTGATTTGGCAGTGTCCCGGTGGGGGCGCCGCCCGGTGGCGCGGGGCGCGTTGAAAAACGCAACACTACCCTAACCTACAAAGTGTTACCCAAGCGACATAAGTATCAGGCGCTAAATTAAAAAATTTTGCCATAAAAAAATCACCCCTCAAGTTTGATAATTCATATATAAAACAAAAAAAGCAAACTAATATTGTGTGCCCATGAAAAAAAATTTCGGTGAAAATATTCATCCCGTACAGATTGATCCAATTACTGGGCAATATTATGTAATCATTCCCGAATGGATGATGAATGAACTCTCTTGGTACGAAGATACTGAAGTAAAATTCAGTTTAGACGGAAATGATATTGTGATTAGCGAACATGAAGTAGATTGACAACTACTACATAATACTGTATGATACTGAAGTAACTACATTCAATTATGGCTAAAGGATTTACTGTTAAAGCAAAAGCACCCATTGCAAAAACTACGGAACAGGAATGGGACTATGACTTGGCAAGACAAATGGTTCAAGGCAAATCCGTTGTATTTTGCCTACCAGGAAGAGGAGTTTCTTATACTTATCTGAAGAACTTTGTACAACTCTGTTTTGATTTAGTTCAAGCCGGAGCAAGTATTCAGATTTCACAAGACTACTCTTCAATGGTGAACTTTGCACGTTGCAAATGTCTTGGAGCAAACGTACTACGTGGTCCCGATCAAATTCCTTGGGACGGCAAACTCAAATATGATTGGCAACTCTGGATCGATTCTGACATTGTATTCAATACCCAACAATTTTTTCAACTGGTTTTAATGAATCGTGATATTGCATCTGGATGGTACTGTACCGAAGATGGTAACACAACATCAGTCGCACACTGGATGGAAGAAGATGACTTCCGTAACAACGGTGGTGTAATGAATCATGAAACAATTGAAACAATGAGTAAGCGTCGTAAACCATTCACAGTTGATTATGCCGGATTTGGTTGGTTATTAATCAAGAACGGAGTTTTTGAACATCCAGAAATTAAGTATCCTTGGTTTGCACCAAAGATGCAAGTCTTTGAATCTGGTGAGGTTCAGGATATGTGTGGAGAAGATGTAAGCTTCTGTTTGGATGCAAAAGAAGCAGGATTCGAAATCTGGTGCGATCCTCGTATCAGAGTCGGTCACGAGAAAACACGAATTATCTGATTTAAATGTTTAACAACTCTACGAAATATAATATCCTATGTAAAGGACGTAAAATTTACATCGATCTTGCAGAAGAAGAATATTTCAATACAATGGAGGATCTGGCAATAGAATTCTATGAGTCAGGTTCTCCACATCCTGAAGAACTTGAAACTGAAATTATAGAGGTTACTTATGGCAATTAAAAAATCATCAGGCAGTGCAAATCTCATTGAGTCGAGTCCTAAAAATACTCGTCAAGGATATGGGTCTAATACTAAATATGCCGCTTCTTCTCGGAATAAAGCTCGTAAAAAGTATAGGGGTCAAGGAAAATAATAATTTACCTCTCGAAAGAGAGGTTTTTTAATGTTTCTAAATAATTGCCTGGTGGGATTATTATGCCTTGGAAAAATTCTCAATGGGTAAACACCTCCTATTGGAGGTATATGACGTTAAATTTGATTTATTAAATAATGGGATTGCCATTCAAGATGCAATGGAACGCGGTATTAAACATGCCGGAATGACAATTCTCAACATTTATCAATACTGCTTCATTCCACAAGGAGTTACCATTGTCATTGCACTTTCCGAAAGTCACGTATCATGTCACACCTGGCCAGAGAACGGAACAATTGCAATCGATGCTTATACTTGTGGAGAAGGAAATCCCAAATTAATTGTTTTAGAACTATTAAAATACCTTGATTCGGATAATTTTAAACTTAGAGAATTAAATCGTTAAATAGAAACAAGGAGATAGAAACCTCCGTTATAAAAGTTCTGTTTTATTCACTAAAACAGGAGTTCCAAATGTCTAACTTACCAGTCGATAGAAACTCAGATTATATGAAAGAAATGTGGGGAACCTCAAAATTAATCACCGATTATGATTCAACTCCCCCACAACGTGTAATTCAAGAGATTATGCACGATACGGCACCAAAGCACGACTTTAAAAAACAAATCGAATTACATGAAAAAATTCGTAATGATGATGATTATGATGATTGGTCATACGGAACAGAACCATCATATGGTTCACCTTGGAAATGACTATAAATAAAGCAAGAACCTTTTAATCCAATGGCAATTCAAAGGATATCTAGATCATTTAAAGATATTAGTTTATCCTTTGAACCACATCCAGTGACAAAGGATTTGCCGATATTACTTAATGAGAATGCGATTCGTAGATCGGTCAGAAATTTAGTAGAGACAAAACTTACCGAGAAATTTTTTAATTCATCTTTTGGGTCTCAAGTTTATTCTAGTCTATTTGATTTCGTCGATTATGGTACTGCGGCAAATATTCAGGCACAAATTGAAGCAGTAGTTACAAATTATGAACCTCGTATTAATAATCTTGAAGTATTGGTAGATCCACAACCAGATAATAATGCATTTTCAATTTCCTTGATATTTGATATCGTAGGACAAGAATTTCCAACACAAGAATTTTCATTCATATTAGAGGCAACAAGATAAAATGCCTTTTACTAAGTTTACAAATCTGGATTTTGATCAGATAAAGGTATCCATCAAGGACTATCTCCGTGCGAATTCAAACTTCACGGACTTTGACTTTGAAGGATCTAACTTTTCGGTTCTGATCGATACACTTGCATATAATACTTACATCACAGCATTTAACTCAAATATGATTGTGAACGAATCCTTCTTGGATTCTGCGACACTCAGAGAAAATGTCGTGTCTCTTGCAAGAAATATTGGTTATGTTCCACGGTCCAGAACCGCCTCTAAGGCACTTGTTTCTTTTGACGCCCAAATAGATGCGGCAGTCAGTAGTGCCACTCTCACGCTTCAGGCAGGACTTGTATGTGTTGGAAATATTGATAATACATCTTATATTTTTTCAATACCAGAAAATTATACGGCAAATATTGCAAACTCAGTAGCATCATTTACGGACTTAGAAATTTATCAAGGAACTTTTCTTAAAAAACAATTTGTGGTTGATGGTTCATTGGATCAAAGATTCGTTATTGATAACCCATATGTAGATACATCAACCATTAGGGTTTATGTAAAAGGTCCTACAGATAGTGGTAATGGAATAGAATATGCTCATGCGGATAATATTTTTCAGATCAATGGAACTTCTAACATCTATCTTCTTCAGGAAGTTCAGGATGAAAAATATGAACTTCTTTTTGGTGATGGGATTATTGGTAGAAAATTAGAAAATAATGCAGTTATTACAGTATCATATATTGTTACTGATGGTATAGATGGAAACGGTGCCGCTAAGTTCTCTTTCTCTGGAGCATTTAAAGGGTCATCAGATCAACCAATTACTGCTCAAAATTCAATTTCAATTACAACGGTTCAATCTTCAAAAAATGGTGGAGAGATTGAATCGGTTGATTCAATCAAGTACTTTGCTCCCAGAATATACTCTAGTCAATACCGGGCCGTTACAGCACGGGACTATGAAGCAATTATTAAATTAATTTATCCAAATGCAGAATCTATTTCAGTTATTGGTGGTGAAGATTTAACTCCACCAGAATATGGATCAGTAACAATTAGCATTAAACCAAAGAATGGAACTTTTGTTTCTGACTTTGATAAATCTCAAATTTTATTCAAATTGAAGCAATATTCTCTTGCAGGTATTAATCAAAAAATTAATGATCTCAAAATTCTTTATGTTGAGATCGATTCCTCAATTTACTATAATTATTCCCAAGTTTCTTCAGTAAATGATTTGAGGGCAAAAGTAATTCAATCTTTGACAACTTATTCAAATTCTATTGATTTAAATACATTTGGAGGAAGATTTAAGTATAGTAAAATTCAACAAATTATTGATAATACCGATATATCAATTACATCAAATATCACCAAGGTTAAGATAAGAAGAGATTTGAAAGCCCTTTTAAATCAACCAGTTCAGTATGAATTGTGCTTTGGAAATAGATTTCATATCAATTCGTTAGGTGGAAACATTAAATCAACTGGGTTTACAATTTCTGAACAGTCAGAAATGATTTATATTACAGATACTCCAAATAAAAATATCGATGGAACTCTTGATGGAAGTAATAAGGGAGTTTTGGCATTGTTTAAGTATGATCAAAGTGGAACTATACAAATCATTTCCAAATCAGCTGGTTCTATAGATTACTCTAAAGGTGAAATTATTCTTGGACTTCCAGAATATGTTGTAATTACATCTACACAAAAGAGCAATGATATAATTGAAATTCAAGCATATCCAGAATCAAATGATATTATTGGATTAAAAGATCTTTATATCTATTTTGATGTTACAAAAAGTTCAATAAATATGGTTAAAGATGTTATTTCATCTGGAGATAATATATCTGGTGTGACTTTCTCACAAGATTATTACACATCAAGTTATTCAAATGGGGATTTAACGAGGTCATAAGATGATAGAAACTGGTTTTGATACTAGAGTAAAGATTCAGCAAATTGTAGCAAATCAATTACCAGAGTTTATACTAGATGAAAGTCCTAAAACTCCAGAATTTTTAAAGCAATATTATATCTCCCAAGAGTATCAGGGGGGTGCAGTTGATATTGTCGAAAATTTAGATCAATATTTAAAACTTGATAATCTCATTCCTGAGGTTGTTGTTGGAGTTACTTCTATTTCTACAAATTTATCCGTAACTTCTGGAATAGTTACTGTAACAAGTACGAAGGGATATCCAAATCAATATGGACTTTTAAAAGTTAATGATGAAATCATTACCTATACTGGAATCACCACCAATACTTTCACTGGATGTATTAGAGGATTTAGTGGAATTACCAGCTATCATGCACCAAATAATCAAGAAGAGTTAGTATTCACCCAAACTAATGCATCTTCCCATACCAGTGGTTCTAAAGTAGAAAATTTGAGTTCTCTTTTTCTAAAAGAGTTCTATAAGAAAATCAAATATACTTTTACTCCTGGACTCGAAGATACAGATTTTATTCCAGAATTGAAGGTTGGGAATTTTATAAAACAGGCAAGAGATTTTTATAAAGCAAAAGGTACTGATCAATCATTTAAAATTCTTTTCAATATTCTTTATGGAGTAAATCCTAAAGTAATTGATTTAGAACAATTTCTAATTAAACCATCTTCTTCTATTTTTGTAAGAAGGCAAATTGTTGTTGCAGAAAGAATTTCTGGAGATCCAAATAAACTTGTTGGTCAAACGATTAGAAAATCAACAGATTACGGAACTAACGCTTCAGTTTCCGAAGTTGAAATTTTAACTAGAAAAAATAAAGTTTATTATAAATTTGGTCTTTATGTTGGATTCGATCAAAATAGTCAAATTCAAGGTGATTTTAATATTTCACCAAAAACAAAAGTTGTAGAAAATGTATCTGTAGGCGCATCAGTTATTACTGTAGATTCCACAATCGGATTTACTACTTCTGGGTCAGTTGTATCTGGAAACAATGTCATTTCATATACTGATAAAACTATCAATCAATTTTTAGGATGCTCTAATGTAAAGTATGCAATTGCAACTGCTGACGACATTAAATCTGATGAAACTTATTATGGATATGAAGATAATGATTTAACTAAAAAGGTTGAAATAAGAATCACTGGTGTCATTAGTGATTTTACAAATTTAAATGATTTTGGATTATCAATCGAAGGTGAGGAAATAAAAGTTTCCCATCTTGGAAAAATTATTCAAAATCCAGAATCGAATAAAACCTATAGGGAAATTGTTGCAAATTCATTCATTTATAATACTAGTTCCAGATATTTTGTTAAATATTCTTCTGGTTCATTTAATACAAATAGTGTAATTGATAAATCCAGTTTAAAATATGGAGATTCTATTGAGGTATTAATTAGAGGATCTCAAACTGTAGTTTCTTCACCAACAACTATTGCATCTATTACCAGTATTTCTGGCAATACTATTAATGTTACAAATCTTTTAGATTTAAATGACCAAACATTTGATCCAACAGATTCTACTAAATTTTATTATGGTAGGGATCTTGATATTAGAAGGAAAATCAAAAAGGCAAATAGTTCCGGAGCTTCTTTAGAATATGGAAATGATACTTTAATTTGTGACGTTCAAAATGTATATGATGACAATAATGGCAATTTATACGTAGCATCAAATTCTTTACCATCTTATAATATAACTCAGAATATATTTGAAGTTAGTGTTCCAACTGCAAACGATACATATCTACAAAATAAGGATCCAAATACAAAGAAATATTCCACAATTTCTTTTGATTTTTCTTCCGGATCTATTAACGGATCAAAAGGATTTACTCAAGTACCATTTTTAACTGGTGATAGAATTTTTTATTCACCAGAAGATATTGCAATTACTGGATTAGAAAGAGGATTCTATTATGTTGAAGTTGTTGATACAACTAAGATTAGATTATATGCTTCACAATCATTTATTGTAACTCAGAATTATATTCCATTAGATATACCATTTAATGTGAGTGGTACACATACTTTTACTATAGATGTCCAAAGATCCAAGAATATCTCTTCTCAAAAATTATTAAGAAAAATTCCAATTGATGGATTAAATCCAACAGATTCTGGAGATACTACAACTCCAGGACCAATTGGTATACTGATCAATGGAGTTGAAATTGAAAATTATAAATCTTTAGATAAAGTTTATTATGGTCCAATTGATTCAATCGATATTTTAAATAGTGGCAGCGATTATGATGTTATTAATACGCCATTAATTACTGTTGAATCGGGTGTTGGAGTTACTGCATTAATTAATCCAGTTATAACAGGATCTATTCAAAAGATCTTTGTAGACCCACAAGATTTTGACTTGGATGTTGTAGTTTCTATTGCAGTTTCTGGTGGAAACGGCACTGGTGGAGTTTTTGAACCTATTTTAGAAAAAAGACGTAGATCAGTTTATTTTGATGCCAGAGATACTAATAATTCTGGTGGAATAGATTTATTAAATGAAACGATTACATTTAAAACTAATCACAATTTTGCAGATAAGGAATCCATAATTTATAGTAAAAATGGAAATTCTTCTATAGGAATTGGAACTTATGGTGGATTAAATGCGGATACAAATTTATATTTAAGAGATGGTGGTGTTTATTATGCAAAAATTATTAATTCTAAGACAATTCAATTATATCAATCATTATCCAATTTCAATTCCGGAATTAACACTGTTGGTTTTACTACAATTAACACATATGGAATTCAAAAATTCCAAACTTTATCCGCCAAAAATACTTTATCTGAAATCAAAATAGTTGATGGTGGAAGTGGATATTCCAATAGAAAATTAATTGTAAATCCAACAGGAATATCAACATTCGATCATACAATTAATTTTTCCAATCATGGATTTAATGATGGAGATCTTATAACATACACTTATGATATTGCTGCAATTTCTGGAGTTTCTTCGTCCAATCAATATAAAGTACTAAGAGTTGATAGTAGTGCATTCAGATTATCAAATGCTGGAATTGGCGGCACATATCTTTCAGATTATCAAAGAGGAAAATATATAAAATTCTCTTCTTCTGGATCTGGTTATCAATACTTCTCATATCCAAAAATTGTTGCAAATGTTAATTATTCTGTAGGAATTAATAGTGTAACTGTTGGAATTATAACTGCAACACCAATTGTTAGAGGTTCAATTGTTGATGCATATCTATACGAATCTGGAACAAATTATGGATCCACAATTTTAAATTTCCATAAGAGACCCAAAATTTCTATCAATAATGGTACTGATGCCGAAATAGTTCCCGTAATTATTGGAGGTTCAATACAATCAATCCAAATAAAGTATGGTGGAAAAAATTATTATTCAATTCCGGATATTAATGTAATTGGTGATGGTAGTGGTGCTATATTGAGACCATCTATTTCAAATGGAAAAATAGTACAAGTTTTTATTCAAAATGGCGGGCAAAATTATACAGTAGAAAACACATTCATTAATGTTATACCTGCTGGTAAAAATGCTATCATTGAATCATCTATTAGATCCCTTACTTTAAATAATAATTATCGATTTGATAATGAAATTATTACTGGTGAAGATTCATTGAAATATTCTATTGGTGGATATATTTCACAAGTAAGGAGTGTTTTTAATGATAACAGTCAAACTACAAATTCACACTCGCCATTAATTGGGTGGGCTTATGATGGAAACCCAATTTATGGTGCATACGGATATCCAGATCCAACTACGGTATCCGATTGTAACGCATTAAAACCTGGATATAGTTTAGATTCTAATAATATTTTTAATAGACCACCATTAACTAATTTCTCATCAGGATCTTTTGTTGAAGATTATGTTTTTGATAATTCTGGTGATTTGGATCATTCAAATGGAAGATTTTGTAAGACTCCAGATTTTCCATTAGGTACATATGCATATTTTGCCGGTATAACAACAGGATCTAATCAGATTTCACCAATATTCCCATATTTTATTGGAAATAAATTTAAGAATACCGTTATTTCGGAAAATAAAACTTTAAACCAATCTTTTGATTTTAATAGTTCATCACTAATCAGAAATACTCTCCCATATAAAGTTAATGATGAATATGCGGATAATGATTTTATCATAGAATCAAACGAAATAGTAAATCAAAAAGTAATAGTTGATTCTATTTACAAGGGTAAAATAGAAGGTTTTAATGTTCTAAATGGTGGTAGTGGATATTCTGTTGGAGATACTTTAGTATTTGATAATACGGGAACATTTGGAAGTAATGTAGATGCAAAAGTATTCACCTTAGTTGGTAAAGATATTGTCAATGTTAATACATCTATAGAAACTTATAATAATGCAATCTTTACAAGAAAAGATGGAAATTCGATTGAAGTAACTACTCTTCCATATCATACTTTTTATGATGGTGATGATATCACTGTATCTGGATTTTCAACATATCTGAGTAGTTTAAATGGTTCTTATCCTATTGGTGTTACTTCCTACAGTACAACTTTAACTAACTACATGTCGCCAGCGATATCAGTCGGATTGGTAACGGACATTTATGTTGCAAATGTGCCCCCCAACATTTCTATTGGTAGCAGTATTAGTGTTGGCATAGGATCAGAAATTCTTTCAGTCATTTATATTTTTGACGCAAGTAATGTTATAAGAGTTAAGAGGTCCTCCATTGGGGTTGCTTATACTACAACAACAATCATTAATTATCTACCAAATACATTTACTATTAATAATAAAACATCATATTTTGACTCCACTTTAAACAATAAAGTATTTTTTAATCCAACAGAATCTGTTGGATTGGGAACATTAGTTGGTATTGGAACAACAGTTCGTTATAAACTTAATGGTCAAAATTATATTGGTATTGGATCAACAGGAATTTCTGCTCTGTTAAGAACCATTCCAACTCAAAGCATTTACATAAAAAATCATCCATTTAAAGATAATCAGCAAGTATTATTTAAAAAACCAGTTGGAGTAGCAGCAACTGCTATCATTGTATCGGCAACTGCTACGGCAACAACCACATTTACACTACCTTACCCAACAGATACTCAAGTTGTTTATGTAACGAGTAAATCAAGAGATACAATTGGAATCAAAACTCAATTAACTTCTAACGAATTATTCTTTATTCAAAGCGGAACAGATAATTATGAATATTCTATCGAATCCGTTTTTCCACAATTAACTGGTAAAATTGATAAGATAAAGGCAACTGTTGCTGTTGCAACGGCACATGAACTTTTACAGAATGACACAATAAAACTTTCAATTGAACCAAATCTTTCAGTTGGAATAGGAACTTCAAGCTCCATCTATGTTTCTTATTATAGTGCTAAGAAGAA
>Ga0181358_1001515_pt1 | contig 10646 bp, 16 predicted proteins | sample Fa13VDMM110SD_FD_130096 | JGI IMG/M metagenome (GOLD analysis project Ga0181358, IMG submission 130096) | Freshwater viral communities from Lake Michigan, USA - Fa13.VD.MM110.S.D | ecosystem: Environmental > Aquatic > Freshwater > Lake | place: USA: Michigan | collected 2013-09-24
ATAAGTTTTATTTATCGATGAGGTTAAGTGATTGTTTGATATACCAAAAAAGAAGCCCGTTATTGAGCTAAAAGAAAAGAAGCCCGATGCTAGGCGCTTCTCTGTTATTCCATTGAGAGCGATACATGATAAGAGAATGACAAGGGGGGATTATGTGAACCTCATCTCTTTATGTTCCTATTGCTCAAATAATGGATTCACGTTTGTCGCATATTCTACAATTGCACAATTAAGAGGGTGCAGTACACAAAATACAGCCAGGGGAATGAAAAAACTTCAGCGCCTGGGATACTTTGAGATTATTAGAAAAGGGTATACGGGATTAAGAGGCGCATTAAAGAGGGTTATATTTGATGATTCATTAAGCATTGAAGATATTATAAGTATAAGCAATACACCAATCCAGCAACCAACCCAAGAGGCTCAGATAATGGCTAGATATAAGAAGGCAACAACACCAACCAACAATCAGGCTGATGCAAATACACCGATAACATTTCAAGACGCGTTACTAGTCTGTTCACACTCTCTCAAGTCTGACTCTGATTTGCTCACTCTCGAAAGGATAGTATCTCAAGGCATCTCTCGCGGTGATTTAGTCAAGGCCCTAGCCGAGGGTGTCTTATTCTAGCTAGGAATATTCAAGAGGGTAGCGCGTAACTTGGCTTGGTGTGGCGCTCAGATGAATCGACCCTTAGCCCCCCCACCCCCTCGCCTAGCGGTAGGGGTACCTGAAGCAATTTTTCGCTGGTTTTTTGTGGAGCTGACCAGAGATTGATTGGTGGGAATTTGATGGTTGGGTATTGAATCATTGGTTGGTAGATATTAAAGACAAAGGAAAACCTAACCCGAATAAATAATGTATTCAGTTATTAACACCTTACGGTGCGCTACTCTCGTTTATCTAATCTATACCTGTATGGTACCCACAGCTCTTGGCCCCGATTTTATCACTAACCTTGCATATAGCTCGCGTTAGCCTTTAAGGAGTACCCTGCGGTTCGATATGTTTATCTGCATCTGTCGTAGCTACATTTGCAAGGGCTGGGTCATGGCCCCGTTATATTTAATATACTCTTTTTATATATTTTTGCAAGCTATTTATTATGATATACTGAGCTATCTAGTGGATATATAAGGGGTTGACATGTGGTGGATAATAGGAATTAGTCTATTCTGTACAGGGCTATGGCTATTTATAGAGTATGTGATAGATAAGAAGTTTGATAACACGGATTTAGGAGATTCAGACTATGGCTGTTAATGAATACAACAAGTTCTTGGTACGATTGACACCAAAGACCAGGGCAATGCTTGATGCTGCACATAAAGATAAGGAAATGCCTAGGGCGCACATTGTAAACCTAGCATTAAAGAGTTATCTTAAAGAATATAGCAATGTAGATTTAAATGCACGTTTAAATGCACTAAGCACATGATACTGACACTTCCTTATCCACCATCAGTCAATACGTATTGGAGAGCAAATGGTAAAAGACGCTTCATTTCTAAAGCTGGTGTGGAGTTTAAACATGCTGTGCAGGAATATGTTATTAATAATTCAATTCCTAAACTTGGCAGCGCTCGCCTTCGTATGGACATTGTTATTCGCCCTCGTAGTCGTCGCGTATTTGATATTGACAATCTGCTCAAAGCTATTCTCGATGCTCTCATGAACGCTGGCGTGTACGATGATGATAGTCAAGTAGATGATTTACACATAACCCGTGGCGACCCATGCCCTAATGGTGCATGTTTAGTAGTAATTGAACCAATTAAAGGAGATTAAGATGGACTTTAGTTTTATTAAGTTGCCCAAAGGCATTAAAATGCGTACTCCGTATAATTCAGAATTAGAATACTTTAAGAAAAATCCTAATGTTGCTGGTATGGCAGCAGCCGATAATAAAGTAATTCTTAACCCGTTTGCCAATAGAAAGCCAGAAGAATATCAAAGCGTAGCAATTAATGAATCATCTAGAATCTTAATGCGTCAACCAAAATATGCTCCAAAGTTTGACTTAACTGACCAGCAAAAATCATTCCTAGATAGCACTTCTTATAGAAACGCATCTGAAGATGATAGAAAAGCTACCATTGCTGCAAGGATTTTATCTGGAGACCCGTCTGCTGGTATTCCTTCTAACGAACAAACGTTATTTGCAAGTGAGTTACGCAAACAATTAGGTATAGAGTAATGGCTGAAAAAGAAGATACAAGAAAGATTAAACGCATCCCATCGCTAAAGAACTATGGTGGTGTGCGTACTATTCAGAAAACACTAGAACGTTCTGCAACACTAGAGGCTAATCGTGAGGCCGTCGCCTATGCGTTGTTGACAATGGCTAACACAAATCTTACTGACATTATGAGTTGGGATGAACATGGCACCGTTAAAGTTAAAGCGTCAAAAGATATTCCAGAACATGCGTTACAGGCGATTAAGAGTATCAAGTCGAATACAAGGTATGATAAAGATGGCGGTGCGACCACGACTATCGACATCGAGCTGTTCGATAAAATTGGGGTTCTTAGGTTATTGGCAAAAGCGTCTGGGTTACTCGACCAACAGCAGGAATCAGACAAGCCGTCAGTCATTGGCGTAAACATTGTAGCTCCAGACCCTATAGATGCAGAGGTAATAGATGGCGAAAACTAAAGAACAGTCTGCAAAACAGGTATCGTTTGACGGACTCAACCTAAACTTTGCAAAGTCACCAGAGGTATACAAGTTCCTGCAAGACGATTCGTTTGTACAAGGGCTAATGGGGCCTGTAGGTAGTGGCAAGTCATACGCCTGCTGTGCAAAAATTTTTATAAAAGCCTTACAACAAAAGCCATCCCCTGTTGACAACGTGCGTTATTCGCGTTTTGCTGTAGTCCGTAACAGTTATCCAATGTTAAAGACAACGACTATTAAGACATGGCTTGACTTATTCCCTGAGTCTACGTTTGGCCCTATGCTGTGGACTCCGCCTATTACGCACCATATACGTTTGCCTGCAAAGGGAGACGCGGCTGGGGTTGATTGCGAGGTTATCTTCTTGGCACTTGACCAACCAAAAGACGTTCGTAAACTATTATCACTTGAATTGACAGGAGCGTGGGTAAATGAAGCCAGAGAACTACCTAAAGCTGTTATTGACGGCCTTACTCATCGGGTTGGTCGCTATCCTACAAAGCGTGACGGTGGCGCGACATGGCACGGGGTCTTTATGGACACCAACCCAATGGATGATGACCATTGGTGGCACAGAGTAGCAGAGAAAGAAAAGGTAACAGGCTTATACGCTTGGAACTTCTTTAAGCAACCAGGTGGGGTGATTGAAGTTGACCCTGCAAACTTGCCTGATAACCCAGAAGCCAATGACCATATCTTTGCGTCAGGGCGTTGGTGGAAGATTAATCCTAAAGCAGAGAATCTAAACAACTTGCCTGCTGGCTACTATCCACAGATGCTTGGTGGTAAGAACCTTGACTGGATTCGCTGTTACGCAGAAGGCAAATATACCTATGTGCAAGAAGGTCGCCCTGTGTGGCCTGAGTATAACGACCAAATGATGACAGCTACCATTGAGTATGACGATTCACAGCCTATACAGATTGGCTTGGACTTTGGTTTAACGCCAGCAGCAGTCATTGGGCAACGTTTAGCTAATGGTCGATGGGTAGTCCTACATGAAATCGTTACTGAGGACATGGGTTTGGAGAGGTTTGGTCAACAACTACTTGCAGAGTTAAACGCACGTTACCCTAAAGCACAGGTAATGATGTGGGGAGACCCTGCTGGTATGCAAAGGGATGCCATTTATGAAGTCACCGCGTTCGATTATCTCAGGACTCTTGGTCTACGCGCACAACCAACCCATTCGAACGACTTTAAAGTCCGTCGTGAGGGGGCTGCTGCTCCTATGCAACGTCTTATTGATGGTAAACCTGGACTAATGGTGGACACTTCATGCAAGATGTTACGTAAATCCTTGGCTGGTGGGTACCATTTCAAGCGCGTATCAGTAGGGGCAGGGCAAGAACGCTTCCGTGATGCCCCAAACAAGAACGAACACTCGCACGTTGGTGATGCTTTTGGCTATTTAATGCTTGGTGGTGGGGAACATAAGCGCATGACGCGTAATCCACTTGCATCTAGTGGCCCTATATTTGCTAAAACTGTAATGAGCGACTTCGATGTATTTAAGTATTAGAGAATTAAACGATAATATGCCCAAGATAAACGGGGTAATGTTTGCTCCGTTTGTTTTTCAGCATGCAATGGACATTGAAGGCGGTGAGTTTGCTGGATATTCTGCACAACGCATGGTGGGCGTAAAAACTATGCTAGAAACGCAAGCACAATTTGGATTTGCCTACACTTGCTTCCTACATTCAGAGCCTGTTGCTGTGTTTGGCTCATCTTTATTGTGGAGTGGCGTTGCAGAGATGTGGTCTGTCATTGGAGACACAGCTAGAACCAAGCCAATTGCCATGACAAAAATAGGAATTTCATTTGCAGATATATCAGAGATAGCTATGGGCTTGCATAGATTGCAAATAACTGTTAAAACGTCAGATAATCGCGCTATTAATTGGGCTAGAGCTATCGGTTTTATATCCGAGTGTACGATGAGCCAATATAGTGAGGATAAACAGGACTTTAATTTAATGGTTAGGAGATAAGCATGGGTGGATTAATTGGCGGTGGTGGTGATGGTGGCGCGGCAGCAGCAAGACAACAATTGGCTCAACAGCAAGCTGAAACAGAGCGTTTGCGTAAACAAGAAATGGAAGCAAGACGTGACTTGGGTGAAGAATTAGCATCTAAACGTCTAGCTCGCGCTCGTGGTGGCGCTCGTATGTTGTTGTCAGAAGCACGTACAAACCCAGAAGAAGGTTTATCTTCACAAACTACGCTAGGAGCTTAAGATGAAATCAGGTCTATATGCAAACATTCATGCAAAACGTAAGCGTATTGAAGCTGGCTCTAAAGAAGAAATGCGTGAGCCTGGTTCAGAGGGCGCTCCTACAGATGCAGCATTTAAGAAAGCAGCTAAGACTGCTATGAAAAAAAAGCCTAAATGAAAAAGGAACACAAGAATCCAGAGGGCGGCTTAACAGAAGCAGGCCGTAAATACTTTAAAAGGACAGAGGGCGCTAATCTTAAGGCCCCTGTCAAAGAAGGTACAAATCCTAGACGCGTATCATTTGCAGCTAGGTTTGGTGGAATGAGTGGGCCACTTGTGGATGAGAATGGCAAGCCTACTAGATTGAAGTTAGCACTAAAGGCTTGGGGATTTGGCAGTAAAGAAGCCGCACGTAAGTTTGCAAATACACATAAAAAGACTTAGGAAACAATATGGCTGAAACTAGATTATCCCCAGAGCAAATTCTCAAGCGTCACGAGATTGCTTTGACCAAGAAAGAGGAGTTCCGTAGCCTGTACGATGAGGCTTACGAATTTGCATTGCCTCAACGGAATCTGTATGACGGATTTTATGATGGCAAGGTAGGTGGCGCTAAGAAAATGAACCGTGTCTTTGATGCTACGGCTATTAACTCTACACAACGTTTTGCCAACCGTATGCAGTCAGGCATCTTTCCACCGCAAACTAAGTGGTGTCGTCTTGAGGCTGGTACAGATATTCCTGCTGACCGTAAAGCAGAAGCTCAATTAGCGCTAGACGTATATACAGAAAAGATGTTTGCTACTATTAAGCAATCTAACTTTGACATTGCAGTAGGCGAATCGCTACTAGACTTATGCGTTGGCACATCTGTAATGATGGTACAGCCTGGTGATGACACTAGCCCAATTAACTTTATTCCTGTTCCACAATTTTTAGTAGCTTTTGAAGAAGGTGCTAATGGTCGTGTAGATAACGTATATCGTCGCATGCGTTTAAAAGGCGAGGCAATCACACAGCAATGGAAAGATGCCAAGATTGATGGCGCATTAAAGAATAAGATTGACCAAAAGCCTACAGAAGATATTGAGTTAATTGAAGCAACTGTCTATGACCAAGTAAAAGGCGACTATGGTTACTACGTTATCCATAAAGAGAGTAAAACTTGCATCGTATACCGTCGCATGAAGTTTAGCCCTTGGGTTGTATCACGCTACATGAAAGTGGCTGGTGAAATCTATGGTCGTGGCCCGTTAATCACAGCATTGCCTGACATCAAGACATTAAACAAAGTGCTAGAGTTAGTGCTTAAAAATGCGTCATTGGCTATTGCTGGTGTTTATACTGCTGCTGATGATGGCGTACTTAACCCTAATACCGTTACAATCGCTCCAGGCGTGATTATTCCTGTTGCTCGTAACGGTGGGCCACAAGGCGAATCATTAAAGCCTTTACCGCGCTCTGGTGACTTCAATGTTTCTCAAATTGTGATGAACGACTTGCGTATGAACATTAAGTCAATCTTACTTGATGAATCATTGCCACCAGACAACATGTCAGCTCGCTCTGCTACAGAAGTAGTAGAACGTATGAAACAGTTATCACAGAACTTAGGCTCTGCATTTGGTCGTTTGATTAATGAGACGATGGTTCCATTGGTAGAGAAGATTCTACAGATTATGGATGAGCGTGGCATCATTGACTTGCCATTAAAGGTGAATGGTCTTGAGATTAAGGTAACACCTGTGTCTCCATTGGCTATGTCACAAAACATGGATGACGTACAAAACATTTTGCAATACGCGCAAATCGTACAGCAGTCTGGCCCTGATGGTCAGTTTGCTATGAAAACGGATGCCCTATTGGACTTGATTGCTGATAAAATGTCTATTCCACAGGCTGTTCGTAACTCACCAGCGGAGCGTGATATGATGAAACAACAAGCAATGCAAATGGCACAACAGGCTAGAGAACAAGCAGACCCAAATAATCCTGTTGATATGCAATTACTAGAGGCGATGAAAAATGCAGGGTAGAGATGATATTGCACGTATAGCTTCGGCTAGGGCAGTTGAAATTGCTTCAAGAGCAATTAGTCTTGCTTCGTCAGTAAAAGGCGAAAAGGGAGATAAGGGAGACCCAGGTGAGATTGTCCTGAAGAATGTTCCTGTTCCTGGAGAAAAGGGCGAGCAAGGGGAAAAAGGCGAACGTGGATATACTGGAGCGCAAGGCCCTAAAGGTGACAAGGGCGATAAAGGCGACAGAGGAACTGATGCTGTTGGTGCTAAAGGAGATAAAGGCGACAAAGGGGATGCTGGCCCACAAGGTGAACGTGGATTTACTGGGCCTAAAGGATTTAAAGGTGACGAAGGCGAACGAGGTCTAACTGGCCCAATGCCTAAGCATGAGATTAAAGGTCTTAAGTTTAGGTTTCAGCAAGACGATGGGGATTGGGGCAAGTGGATTATTGTTCCAACTGGCGGTGGCGGTGGTGGTCGTGATGACAAATTATTTGACCGTCAAAAAGAATTAGTAATTATTGCTGATGCTTATAAAAGTAATACGAATCCGTTTCCAAGCTCATCATCATTTGCTACAGACATTACAGTTAATGGACTAAAGGTTGGCAGAGGGGATGGCAATGTGTCAACCAATACTGCTTTTGGTGTAGATGCTATTGGCTCACCAAATATTGGCGCAGGAAACATTAACAATGTAGGGATTGGGTATAACGCATTAAATACAATTGGTGCTGGTGTTGGCTCGGTAACATTGCTTACTGGTGGTAGTGGATATGATGACGGAAGTTATATCGTTCAACTTGAGTATTTGTCAGGCACACCAATACTTGCTGGCGGAACATTTCCAACAATTTTACTTACTGTTGATGGTGGTGTGGTTACTGACATTGCTGGCATAAATCAAGCAGGGTTTGGATTTATAGATACAACTACTGTATTTCAAATTACAAGTAGTGTTATTGGATTTGGCTCAGGATTTACTTGTCAAATTGCAACATTATCTTCTGCAACAAATAATACGGCTTTAGGGTATAACGCAGGAAATACTAATTTAACTGGTTCAAATAGTGTTTATCTTGGCTCAAATGCAACAGGTACAGGCTCTAATAGTGTTTATCTTGGATATGGCGCAACAGGCACAGGCACAAATGAAATTGTTATTGGTGCAAATACAACAGGTCTTGGAGATAATACTACTACGATTGGTAATGCAAATACTTCATTCACCACAATAAGAGGTCAAGTTAGTATTCCAGGAACATTAGCACTTACAGGCTCAGCAGGGGGCACTCAAACTATTGCCACATCACAAACTACAGGCTCACTAACAATTGGTGGCGCAGGTGCTACAGGTGCAATCAGTATTGGCAGAAGCACATTTGCACAAACAGTTAATATACAAACTGCAACTAATAGTTCTGGTGCTGTAAACATTGGTGGCACAAATAATGCAACAGGAACAATATCTATTGGTAGAAGTATAGCCGCACAGACAGTCAATATTGCTACAGGCGAAGTTGGTAACAGCGTAACTAAAACAGTTAATATTGGTACTAATACCACAAATGCAAGTTCAATAACTAATATTAATATTGGCAATACTGTAGGAATCGGCACAATTAATTTAGGAAACGCGGCAGGCTCAGGTGCAAATCAAATAGTTAATATTGCTACAGGGACTCAAGCAAATAAAACATTAAATTTTGGTACAAATTCAAATGGCACAACTAACATTGCTATTGGCTCAACTTTAGGAACAAGCACTACAACAGTAAACGGATATTTTAAACCACCAGCATTGGCAAGTGCGCCCACCTACGTTAAGGGTGCTGTGTATTTTGACACTACATTAAATAAACTTCGTGTTGGTGGTGCTACAACATGGGAAACAATAACTTCTATTTAAGGATTGTTATGGCACTATTGAAAGCAGTAAACACAGTATTCGGCATTGATGCAACTTATTGGAACATCTTTTCTATTACAGAGGACTTTAAGAATAAATCACTTGAAGTAGTTATCAATGGCTATGTAAGCAAAAAAGTGCGTGACGAGAATCACAATCCAGTAGCATGGAATAACTTAACATTTACAGGTGATGAATACATCAAAGATGCTACTCGTGAAGCTATTTACTTGGCACTAAAGGCTAAAGACTTCTCTGATGCACAGGATGCGTAATGGATAATATGAATCTTGATACTCGTAAAAGCATGGGTAAAAGAAAAGATAATTCTGAAAAAGGCATGGGATTTCTTGGCCCTATGAAACGCCCAGATGGTGACTTCTCTACTGAGATTAGCATGGGAACTAATATTAATGGAAAAGAAGTGGAAGTTCCATTAATGGTGCCAACATTAAATAAAAAAGAAATTAATTATTTATTAAATGCAAACCCTAAAAGTGAAGCATTTTATGATGCCATGCCACAGACTATTATTAAAAAAGCGGTTGAGCATGCTAACATGAGAATGAAGATGGGCAAGTCTCCATTCAAAATGGCTGATGAGGAGTTTGAATAATGCAGTTAGATGGATGGGAAGGATTAGAATCACAGCAAACAGACATCCGTGATGTCGAGCAAGCGCGTGAAGATTTAAGTAAGCTATGCCACCGAGTGTTAGCTTCTAACGAAGAAGGTAAGAAATTAATGGAATGGTTACGCCAAACCATATTAGAGCATCCTGTAGCCGTGCCAGGAGCTGACCCTAGCTTTGCATTTTATCGTGAGGGTCAATGTAGCGTTGTACGGGATTTGGAATATCGCATAAAACAAGCAAAGGAAATTAAATGATTGAAGAAACAAACCAACCCCAAGCTGAGGAACAAGTCAGCGAAGGCTTATTGGACAATGCTTCATTTGAAACTCAAGAAGTAGATGCAAACAATGTAGAAATTAGTCATCTACAAGCAACAGAGGATGACAGTCCTCTTGAGCGCCCCGATTGGTGGCCTGAAAATTTTTGGAAGAAAGATGATGCAGAGCCTGACCTTGAGGCTATTGCAAAGTCATGGACAGATTTGCGTAAGCAGATTAGTCAAGGGAAACACAAAGCCCCTGAAGATGGCAATTATGATTTCTCTGCATTTGGTAGCACACCAGAAGATGACCCTGTTCGTCAACACGTTGCAAGCTGGGCAAAAGATTACGGTGTAAGCCAAGTTGCTCTTGATGCCTTAGTAAGCAAAGTTGTTGAGATGGGCGGAGAACAAGTAGAACAAGTTAGGTTTAGTGCTGCTGCTGAAAAGAAAGCTCTTGGCCCTAATGCTGATTCAATTATTCGTGGCATAACAGAATGGGGCGCAGGCTTAGTCAACAAAGGCATTTGGGGTAAAGACGACTTCGAAGAATTTAAAATCATGGGCGGAACTGCTAATGGCATTAAAGCTCTAATGAAACTTCGTGAGTCTTATGAAGGTCGAATCCCTACGCACTCAGCTCCTGTTGATGGCGCACCATCTAAAGATGAATTGATGGGCATGGTTGGAGACCCGAAATACAAGACAGACCCAGCATATCGTGCTAAAGTAGAACGTATGTTTAATCAAGTATTCGGTTAAGCATATTCTCCAATAAACTTTTACCCACTTCGGTGGGTATTTTTTTGCCTGTCTAATAAATATTTTTAATTAAACAGGGAAGGTCTATTGTATTTATTTATCAGGTATGGTATAAAGCGCATACGGCATATCACATTGTGACCCGTAATTCAAGTAATCTTGACGA